>Ga0105117_1000268_pt1 | contig 14696 bp, 16 predicted proteins | sample OSP_15_2_FD_79144 | JGI IMG/M metagenome (GOLD analysis project Ga0105117, IMG submission 79144) | Extremophilic microbial mat communities from Yellowstone National Park, USA - OSPB_Slides-mat_host_7_15 | ecosystem: Environmental > Aquatic > Thermal springs > Hot (42-90C) > Microbial mats ... | reverse complement strand
ATGTAATGGATCCTAGATTAGGAGTTATTGAGCCTGGTCAAAAATGTCCTACATGCGGGAACACATTAGGAAATTGTCCAGGGCATTTTGGACATATAGAATTAGTTAGACCAGTTGTTCATGTAGGATTTGTTAAACATATCTATGACTTTCTAAGGGCTACATGTAGAAGATGTGGTAGGATAAAAATTGCTGAGGAAGAAATTGAAAAATATTCTAGGATATATAATGCTATAAAGAAAAGATGGCCTTCTGCTGCTAGGAGGTTAACAGAATATGTAAAGAAAACTGCTATCAAAGCTCAAGTTTGTCCTCACTGTGGTGAGAAACAGTATAAAATAAAACTAGAAAAACCCTATAATTTTTATGAAGAAAGAAAAGAAGGAGTAGTAAAATTAACACCATCAGACATAAGAGAAAGATTAGAGAAGATTCCAGATTCAGATGTGGAAATTTTAGGATATGATCCTAAAACTAGTAGACCAGAATGGATGGTATTAACAGTCTTACCTGTACCACCTATAACTATAAGGCCTTCCATAATGATAGAAAGTGGTATAAGAGCAGAGGACGATTTAACTCATAAGTTAGTGGATATAGTTAGAATTAATGAAAGGTTAAAGGAAAGTATTGATGCAGGTGCTCCACAATTAATAATAGAAGATTTATGGGATCTTCTTCAATATCATGTTGCAACATACTTTGACAATGAAATTCCAGGCTTACCACCTTCTAAGCATAGATCTGGAAGACCACTAAGAACTTTAGCTCAGAGATTAAAGGGAAAAGAAGGTAGATTTAGAGGTAATTTGTCAGGTAAAAGAGTAGACTTTTCATCGAGAACTGTAATTTCGCCAGATCCAAATATTAGCATTGATGAGGTAGGAATACCAGAAATTGTAGCTAAAACACTTACAGTACCAGAACGAGTTACGATATGGAACATAGAAAGATTAAGACAGTTTGTTATAAATGGGCCAGATAAATGGCCAGGCGCAAATTATGTAATAAGGCCTGATGGTAGAAGAATTGATTTAAGATACGTTAAGGATAGAAAAGAGCTAGCTTCTACTCTAGCACCAGGTTATATTGTAGAAAGACATTTAGTTGACGGGGATATCGTGTTATTTAATAGGCAGCCCTCTCTACATAGGATCTCAATGATGGCTCATCGTGTTAAAGTATTAAAAGGATTAACTTTTAGACTTAATTTATTAGTATGTCCACCTTATAATGCCGATTTTGACGGCGATGAGATGAACTTGCATGTACCTCAGTCAGAAGAAGCTATAGCTGAAGCTGAGGAAATAATGCTTGTACATAAGAACATTATAACACCTAGATATGGAGGTCCTATAATTGGCGCAGCTCAAGATTATATAAGTGGTGCTTATTTGCTAACGTTAAAGACTACGTTATTAACAAGAGAAGAAGCTCAAGACATTTTGGGTGTGGCTGACGTGAAGATAGACCTAGGGGAGCCCTCAATATTAGCACCTAAAGAATATTATACTGGGAAGCAAATAGTTAGTGCATTTCTTCCTAGCGATTTCAATTTCCATGGTCAAGCAAATATAAGCAGCGGCTCTAGACTATGTAAGAACGAAGATTGTCCTCATGACTCCTATGTGGTAATTAAAAATGGAAAATTGCTTGAGGGTGTATTTGATAAAAAGGCTATAGGGAATCAACAGCCAGAAAGTATACTCCATTGGTTAGTTAAAGAGTATTCAAATGAATATGGAAAGTGGTTAATGGATAATTTGTTTAGAGTATTTATTAGATTTATTGAATTGCAAGGTTTTACTATGAGACTTGAGGACGTATCTTTGCCTATAGAGGTAAAGAAAGAAATTTATAACGAGATAGATAAAGCTAAAGTTGAAGTTAATAATTTGATAGAAAAGTATAAAAATGGAGAATTAGAACCAATACCAGGTAGGACATTAGAGGAGAGCTTAGAAAACTATATTTTAGATACATTAGATAAATTAAGAAGTACTGCGGGTGATATAGCAAGTAAATATCTAGACCCATTTAATTATGCTTATATAATGGCAAGAACGGGAGCTAGAGGTAGTGTATTAAATATAACGCAGATGGCAGCAATGTTAGGACAACAATCGGTTAGGGGCGAAAGGATTAAAAGAGGTTATATGACTAGAACTTTGCCTCATTTTAAACCTAATGATATTTCACCAGAAGCTAGAGGTTTTATATATTCGTCATTTAGAAGTGGATTATCCCCAATTGAATTATTCTTCCACGCAGCAGGAGGTAGAGAAGGGCTTGTAGATACTGCAGTAAGGACTTCGCAGAGCGGATACATGCAAAGAAGGTTAATTAACGCATTGTCAGATCTTAGAGTTGAATATGATGGCACAGTAAGAAGTTTGTATGGTGAAGTTATCCAGATAGCTTATGGAGATGATGGTATTTTCCCCATGTATTCAGCTCACGGTAGAACGATAGACGTAAATAGAATTTTAGAAAGAGTTGTGGGGTGGAAAATATGATAAATGAAGAGGACAAATCATATTTAGAAGAAAAGGTTAAACAAGCAGCTAAAATACTTCCAAATAAAGTTGTAGAAGATCTCAAAAATTTAATACTAAATAAAGAAGTCTTAATAACTAGAGAAGAAATTGATAAAATCTTTGAATTGGCAGTAAAGGATTACAGCGAAGGATTAATAGAACCAGGAGAAGCAATTGGCATTGTCGCTGCACAGTCGATAGGCGAACCAGGTACGCAAATGACATTAAGGACGTTCCACTTCGCTGGAATAAGGGAATTAAATGTTACCTTAGGTCTTCCTAGACTAATTGAGATAGTTGACGCTAAAAAAGTCCCTTCGACACCCATGATGACTATATATTTAACTGATGAATATAAACGTGATAAGGAGAAAGCATTAGAAGTGGCTAGGAAAATAGAGTATACAAAAGTAGAAAATGTAGTTGCGTCAACTAGTATAGATATAGCTTCTATGTCAATAATTCTTCAATTAGATGAGGAAATGTTAAAAGATAAAGGTGTTACTATAGATGATGTAAAAAAGGCAATAAGTAAATTGAAATTAGGAGATTTCGAAATTACTGAATCAGAAAATGGAGTATTAACTATAAGCTTTTCAAATATAGATAGTATAGGAGCTTTATTTAAACTCAGGGATAAAATTCTTAATGCTAAAATAAAGGGGATTAAAGGAATAAAGAGAGCTATTGTACAGAAAAGAGGAGACGAATATGTAATTATAACTGATGGGTCAAATTTAGCCGGAGTTTTGGGCATAAAGGGAATAGATATATCTAAAATAGAAACTAATAATATTCGTGAAATTGAAGAGGTATTCGGAATCGAAGCTGCAAGGGAAATGATTGTAAGAGAGATTAGTAAAGTATTAGCTGAACAAGGTTTAGATGTAGATATTAGGCATATATTGTTAGTAGCTGATGTAATGACTAGAACTGGAGTAGTTAGACAAATAGGTAGACACGGAGTAACTGGAGAAAAAAGCAGCGTTTTAGCTAGAGCAGCTTTTGAGGTAACTGTGAAACATTTGTTAGATGCGGCAGCTAGAGGAGACTTAGAAGAATTTAAAGGCGTAGTAGAAAATATTATAATTGGGCATCCAATTAAACTGGGTACTGGAATGGTTGAATTAACAATGAAGCCTATATTAAGGTGATGGGAATGTCAGAGCAACAAATATCGTTTGAAGGAGAATTAAAAACACTCTTAAAAACTGGTAAAGTTATATTTGGTGCTAGAAGAACTATAAAATATCTGAAACTTAATAAAGTAAAAATGGTTATAATTGCATCAACATTAAGAGGAGATCTTAAGGAAGATATTTTATACTATAGTAGAATTGCTAATATACCAGTTTATGAGTATAAAGGTAGTGGATGGGATCTAGGAACATTATGCGGTAAACCATTTATGATTTCAACTATAGGAGTTATAGAAGAAGGTGAGTCTAAAATTCTTGACCTAGTAAGAGCGGGGTGATTTTTTGCCTGAAATAAAACTTACGCCAGAAGAGATAAGATATATTTCTTTATTTCAAGAGGTTACAAGAGCAAACGTAAAAGATTGCGTGATAGACAATGAAAATAATAGGATAATATTTTTAGTTGAGTCTAAAGATATGGGAGTAGCTATAGGTAAAAATGGAATAAATGTAAAAAGATTAAAAAAGATTATAGGTAAAGATATTGAATTAGTAGCATATAGTGATAATTTGGAGGAATTAGTTAAAAATCTAATGAGTCCAGCTAGAGTTAGAAGTATTAAACTTGTTAACACTAATTCTAAAAAATCAGTTTACATAACAGTTGATCCTCAAGATAAGGGATTAGCTATAGGTAAAAATGGAAGAAATGTGTTAAGGGCAAAGCTAATTTTAAAGAGGTATATGGATATTGACAATGTAGTTATAGTGTAGGTGAGTTTAATGAGTAAAAGTAAGTCACCTAAAGGTTTATATGCAGCAAGAAAATTAAGATTAAAGAGATTAAAGTTTAGGAGAAGTCAAAGAAAGTACAAGGCGAAAATACTTAAACTAAAAGAAAAATATGATCCATTAGAAGGAGCTCCGATGGCTAGAGGAATAGTTCTTGAGAAAGTCGGTATAGAGTCTAGGCAACCTAATTCTGCGGTTAGGAAATGTGTGAGAGTTCAACTAGTAAAAAATGGTAGAGTTGTTACTGCATTCGTTCCTGGCGATGGTGGTGTAAATTTTATTGATGAACATGATGAGGTAATAATTGCGGGAATAGGAGGTACTTTAGGCAGATCTATGGGAGACTTGCCGGGAGTTAGATACAAAGTTATAATGGTTAATGGAGTATCCTTAGACGCTTTATATAAAGGTAAGAAACAAAAGCCAGTGCGATGATATTTTTTACAGTTTTTGTTGACCTTCTCTACTTTCTTTCTCTTGTTCATCTACTAGCTTCTTTTTAACAAAAATTGGTTTGTTTGTTATGATTGCAAGAAATATTGCATGACTAGGAATCATTCTTTTTTGAATTATCACTCCATCAAATTTAAATTCAACAGTTGCAACATATACTCCAGCTTCCCTTATTATGTCATCTATTACAACTTTTTCTATATGTTTCGAAAAATCATCTATAATTTCTGGTATAAACATTATTATGTCATATATATTCTCTCTCATGTAGTCTATATCCTCTTCTTTATTACCCTTAGTCTTATTAATGGCCATTACTATTTCAGCCGGTACATTAAACATGTAAAATTGCCTTCCATCCTCTAAATTACAAACTATAGTTGGTATTCCATGTAATGGATAGAAGAAAGCGTCTACTGCATCTACTTTTATATAATCCTCATCCTTAGGTGAATAACTCATAACTATACACTAACATATACTTATGTATCATAAATTTAAATATCCAAATCATAGATAGCATTAAGAGGTAATAGAATAAATGTCATTAGAAAATTTGCGATTAGATATTAAAGTATTCGGTAAATGGGATACTAAAGTAGAGATAAGAGATCCCAGTTTAAAGAAATACATCTGCTTAATGCCAGTTTATCTACCTCATACTGGAGGTAGACATGAACATAGAAGATTTGGCAAAGCTAGAGTGCCCATAGTAGAAAGGCTAATAAATCAAATTATGAGACCTGGTAGGAATAAAGGAAAGAAACACCTAGCATATAATATTGTAAAAATAGCATTTGATATTATTTATCTTAAAACTAAACAAAATCCAATACAAGTGCTAGTTAGGGCTATAGAAAATAGTGCACCTAGGGAAGAAGTTACTAGAATTATGTACGGTGGTATTGTTTATTATGTAGCAGTTGATGTCTCCCCTCAGAGGAGAGTTGATTTAGCATTAAGGCATATCGCGTTAGGTGCTAAGGAAGCTGCTTTTAATAATCCTAAACCTATAGAGGAAGCATTAGCTGAGGAAATAATAGCTGCTGCAAATAATGATCCTAAGAGTTTTGCAATAAAAAGAAAGGAAGAAATAGAAAGAATAGCGTTAAGTTCAAGGTAAACTTTTATTAACTCTATTGCTATATCGGTTAGGAGAGTGTTATAAATGTCTCAAAAGCCGCATCTTAACTTAATAGTAATAGGTCATGTAGATCACGGTAAAAGTACATTAGTTGGAAGATTGTTAATGGATAGAGGTTTTATTGATGAAAAAACTATAAAAGAGGCAGAAGAGGCTGCTAAAAAATTAGGAAAAGAAAGCGAAAAATACGCATTCTTATTAGATAGGTTAAAAGAGGAGAGAGAAAGAGGATTAACCATAAATTTAACATTCATGAGATTTGAGACAAAGAAATATTTCTTTACTGTAATCGATGCACCAGGACATAGGGATTTTGTTAAGAACATGATAACTGGGGCTAGTCAGGCTGATGCTGCTATCTTAGTTATTTCAGCTAAGAAAGGTGAATATGAAGCTGGGATGAGCGCTGAAGGGCAAACAAGAGAGCATATAATTCTAGCTAAAACTATGGGTCTAGATCAAATAATAGTCGCTGTAAATAAGATGGATTTAACTGAACCACCTTATGACGAAAAACGTTTCAAAGAAATAGTAGACCAGGTAAGTAAATTTATGAGAAGTTATGGATTTAACATGAATAAAGTCAAATTTGTCCCTGTAGTCGCACCTACTGGTGATAACGTTACTCACAAATCAGAGAATATGAAGTGGTATGCAGGTCCAACATTAGAGGAATATTTGGATCAATTAGAATTACCGCCTAAACCAGTAGATAAGCCCTTAAGAATACCTATCCAAGAGGTTTACTCAATATCTGGTGTAGGTACTGTACCGGTTGGTAGAGTAGAGAGTGGAGTATTAAAGGTAGGAGATAAGGTTGTATTCATGCCAGCAGGGAAAGTCGGTGAAGTAAGGTCAATAGAGACTCACCATACAAAGTTAGAAAAAGCTGAACCTGGAGATAATATAGGATTTAACGTTAGAGGTGTAGAAAAGAAAGATATAAAGAGAGGAGATGTAGCTGGCCACACTACCAATCCACCAACAGTAGCTGACGAATTTACAGCAAGAATAATTGTGGTATGGCATCCTACTGCTGTAGCTAATGGATATACTCCAGTTATTCACGTTCATACGGCAAGTGTAGCGTGTAGAATCACAGAATTAGTATCAAAATTAGATCCTAGAACTGGTCAAGAAGCTGAAAAGAATCCGCAATTCTTAAAACAAGGTGATGTAGCAATTGTTAAATTTAAGCCTATTAAGCCATTATGTATAGAGAAATATAGTGAGTTTCCCCCATTAGGTAGATTTGCAATGAGGGATATGGGTAAGACAGTAGGAGTTGGTGTAATTATTGATGTAAAACCTGCTAAAGTTGAGATAAAGTAATTTTTTAAATAAAATTTTTATTTTGGTGATTTTTATGCCTACTAAAGCTAGAATAAGGCTTTGGAGTACTAACGTTGATAATTTAAATTATGTTGTTAATCAGATAAAAACTATCGTAGAAAAAACAGGAATAGAAATGCGAGGTCCTATACCATTGCCTACAACAAGATTAGAAGTACCAGTAATGAGACTTCCCCATGGAGAAGGTAAGAAAAAATGGGAAAAATGGGAGATGAGGGTTCATAAAAGGTTAATAGATATAGCAGCAGATGAGAGAGTTATGAGACAGTTAATGAGGGTAAGAGTACCAGAAGATGTTTATATTGAGATTCAATTAATATAAACCTTTTTATAGTCTTAAGGTTAAGTATATTTTAGTGCCGGGGTGCCCGAGCGGCCTAAGGGGCTGGCCTGGAGATGAGAAACGAGTAAGCCAGTGGGGGTTTCCCCGCGCGGGTTCAAATCCCGCCCCCGGCGTTATATGGTGTATTATGATTTATTATTTTTAAATAAATTTGTAAGTTAAGTTATTATAGTGAGAAGAATTAGATTAAAGCCATAGGGGCAACTTAAATTTAATTAACAATAACTTTAAAGGTGTTTTTAATGAAAAGATAAAATGGCGGGGTAAAGCAGCGGGGTGGGCTAGCCTGGTTAGGCCGCGGGGCTCATAAGATTTCTCACATGCGTGAGAAACCCCGAGGTCCCTGGTTCAAATCCAGGCCCCGCTACCATATAAATTTTTCTATAGTATTAGTTTTGATATTAGCTTTAAATTTTCCATAAAGCGGAAAACCCCTTGCTGTAACTTTATATATTACCAGATATTATATTTTGCTAGATGCCGCGGTAGTCTAGCGGTCTAGGATGGGGGCCTGTCGAGCCCCTGACCCGGGTTCAAATCCCGGCCGCGGCGTTTTAATATGATGATAACTATCTGGGCGGGGTAAGAACGGTGATATGGCCTTGGATCACTGATGATGAAGAAAAGCCGTATTGAAGTTATGAATGATATAGCGAGGCAGCCACTGATGATATTCGTTGGTATAGATCCAGGTAGTGAAACATATGCTTTTGCTTTTATAAATGAGCTGGGGAGTATTGTTAAATATTTCGAAATACCTTCAGACCTTGTTGAAAAAGATTCAATGAGATTAGTAAAACTAATTTCAAATTATAATCCAGTAGCCGTAGCTCTTCCATCTGGTCATGGCCTACCTTTTTATAATGTTAAAAATATTAATAATAAAGAGATTTTTTTGCTTACATTGAAAGACCCTAATGAAAGTGGCCCCTTAAGGAATTTTCTATTGTCAGCAAAGCAGTATCTAAGTCTATATAACTCATTTACAATCCCATCAGTAATTGAATTAAATAGTGTCCCTATAGAAAGGAAAATTGACGTAATAGATATGGGAACTGCAGATAAGGTGTGTGCAGCGTTTTTTTACAGGATATATTTAAATATGAAAAATTTCATTTTAGTCGAGATGGGAAGGAAATTTACTGCAATTCTTGTAGTTATTGATGGTAAAATTGTTAATGGATACGGAGGAACTTACTTAAGTGGTCTAGATGGAGAAGTTGCATATCTTTTACATAAATATTCTAGGATAGATAAATCAACAATATATAGTATAAATAGAAATATGGAATTAATAAGAATAATAGCAGAGTGGTATTCAATTAAATACAATTTGCCAATTATAGTATCAGGTTATTCTAAAGATCTATTAGAGTTCGGTATTAAATATCATTTTAAGTTTAAGGAAGCTGCTGTAGGAGCCGCATTTATAGCAAACGCTTATTTTGGTGGGTCATTACATTATTATACTGAGGAGGGTATGTTAGAGAGTTCTTTGACTCCTATCTCGTTTGTGAGGTTGAGAAATTGGCAAGAAATTATTTCTTGGATAGAGACATTATAGTTGATAAATTGAATAATGTATATACTATTCTTACAAATTATAATCCACCAGGATATATTTTCGCTTATTTAAAATACGTATATACTGGAAGCGGATTATGGAAGGGTTATGATAGGGTACTTAAGCAGTACGGTATTCATAATTTGGTTAAATTAGAACAAAAATTTAATTTTGAAAGTTGTTACGATGCATCTTTTCCTATAGTATATCTTTCTGAGATTAGAACTCATTTAAAGCCAGAAGAAAAGTTAAATCACTTATTAAAACATAGTGCGTCAGATGATCTAATTTATTATCTCATAGATTTTATAGAAAATTATGTGAGAGTTAGTAATTTAGGTGTTACTGGTTCTCTTCTTCTAGGGAATTATCATAAGAATTCCGATATCGATTTGGTAATATATGGGTGTAAAAATTCATTAGATTTCATAGAATCATTTAAAGGATTTGAAATAGATAAGGAGTGGATAATTGAGGCTAACAATAATTATAACATAGATTTTGCAGATAAGTTGTATGATAACAAGAGAAGAGGAATTTATAAAGGTAGAAGAGTTTCTATACTGTTCGTAGACGACAAACCTTGGAGATATTGTGAAAGGATTTGTAGAAAATTAGGGAGGGTCAGATTTAAGGGTTTAATTTCTGGGGATTGTAAGGCTTTATTTTATCCAGCAGTAGCAACAGTACAGAGTAGCAATGAGTATCAAATATCAACTATTATAAACTATGAGGGAGTATTCTCTTCCGCACTATTAGGTGATAGAGAAGTTATAGTTGAGGGAATGTTAATGAAATGTGAAGAGGAAAATGTGGTGATAGTTGGTGATAGAGAAGTTAGAGGTTATATCAAACCTATGCAATAATATAGCGTTTCTATTGTCTCAAGCATCAATAATGGAATCCTATATATTTAAACCTGGTAATGCAAGTAGATTTCAAGACCTTAATAACGTAAAATATATTGATATTGTAAAAAGTATTATTTTATCGACAAATTATTATAAGGAATTATGCATCAGAAATTACTTAAAGATTAGAAGAATTTATGATACTATTTTAAACATAATAGATCAAGCGAGAAAATTAGGGTTTGAATATCAATTATTTGGAACTTATTTACTCTTAGCTCCTATTGCATATGTCGCTTTGACGGTAAGCAATATTTTTGATTTAAAGAAAACTATTGGTAATACTATTAAATCTCTAAATAATGAAGAGGCTAAATGGTTTCTTGACGCACTAAAAAGATTAAACTTATCTTATTTAGGTAAGTTGAGTTTTATGGATTATAGGGATATTAACAATATAGATTTCATAACGCTTATGAAGTTTTCATCAAATTATGATATTGTAGCCTTAAACATTGTTAACGAGTATTTAATAACATTTGAAGCTTACAATATAATTAAGGAAAATTTATGTGATAATTTTGAAAAAAATGTTCAAAGAGCCTTCATAAAGATTCTATCCAAATATCCAGATACTTTAATTTCAAAGAAATACGGCGTATATATTTCATTAAAAGTATCGAAAATTGCTAGAAGTATTTCTGAGTGTCCATCAGAGCAAGAATTAAATATGTTTAATAAATTCCTTTTGCAAAATAATCTCAACCCAGGATCTACAGCTGATCTTATAGCCTCTTCATTAGCTATATATTATTTAGATGAATGGTATAAGAAAAATGGCATTAATTGGAGGACTTTCTTGCAACATGAATGTGATAGAAGTTCTGAATAATTTAGATGTAGACTTATTTATAGGTTTAGGAGACGTGGAATGTCCTCAATATATTAGGGATTTTTATGGCATAGTAGGGGAAATGGAAGACGTTTCTGTTCTAAAATATTTAAGGAGTAGTGGAAGATACTTAATAAATATGCTTAATATTTCTTCAGACTTCTCAACTGAAGTAGTTATTTCTCATTACCCTCCTAAAGGCTCATTTACTAGAATTATAGATGATAATATTAAAATAGGATTAAAAGACATTTTAGAAAAAATATTAGTTCATAAACCAAAACTTTTATTCCATGCACATTCTAACATTCAAAATCAATGTCGTATATACGATACTATTGTAATTTCTATAGGTAGTCTTGAAAATGGTTATTATGTAGAATATTATCCTGAGAAATTCAATTTTATTTTTAAAAGATTATGGTAAGGCAATATTATAAATATCATGTGTATTAAATTATAAAATTAAATATTCTTTCTTTTAACTTTTAAAGAATCCTTGATAAAATATCTGATAATTAATAATAACAATGACAAAATATAAATGGGAAAATATCATTATTCCATTAATAAGTAAAAACGGCAATATTTAAATAATAACTCTAAAGTGGTCTTGCCATAAGATATGCGTCTTCTCCGTCAGCGTAATAAGACTTTAAAACTTTAACTTTTTTAAAACCTAATTTTTCATATAAACTTATTGCAGCATAGTTACTTACTCTAACCTCTAAATAAACTTCATCAGCATTATACTCGTTTTTCATACTCCTCATCGATGATTCTAATAGTGCCGTACCTATTCCCTTTCTTCTATATTCTTCTAATACTGCTATTGATACTACATGCCCTTTTCTAACTAAAGCAGGCAATTGTTTTAGGTTACTAAATCCCCATTCAATTCTAGGCATTATATATCCGACAATTTTCCCTTCATTAGTTACCGCTACGAAAAAAGCTAAACCGTATTCCTTTAAATGTTCAACGAAAAAGTAATATGGATAGTTTTCTGGTAAGGTTAACCTATTTATTCTCATTATTTCGTCTATATCATCCATCCTAGCGTTTCTTATAATGAAATCTTTTCCCTTACTTGTCTCAGCGAGTTCCATAACAATATCTTTATATAAGTAGTTAATATATATGCACATGTAAATGCCTCATCCTTCTAAGAAAATAATAGGAAGCATGAGTAATGAGCTAGCAGGAAAAAAAGTATTATTAGCTGTGACGGGAAGCGTGGCTATATACAAGTCGTTAGATTTAGCTAGGAACTTGATGAGAATGGGGGCAGAAGTTAACGTAATTATGAGCAAAGACGCTGTAAAGTTAATCTCGCCAGAGATGTTTAAATGGGCTACTGGAAACGATGTTTATACTAAACTTACTGGTTATTTAGAACACGTAGCTTTAGCAGAGGACAATGATGTCATGATTATAGCCCCAGCTACTGCAAATACTATGGCTAAAATAGCTAACGGGATTTCAGATACAATAGTAACTGCTACTGCGTTGAACTTTATTGGTATGAAGAAGCCGCTAATTGTAGTTCCAGCTATGCATTTACAGATGTATATTTCCCCTCAAATTAAGAATGTCGAGAGTAAATTAAGGGAGTTAGGAGTAGAAGTAATTGAGCCAGAAATTATAAATGACCTAGCACATTATCCAGAGGTAGAATATTTAACGTATAGATTAACCTCTTACATATTAAGAGGAAAAGACTTATCTGAGTATAAAATCCTTGTCACAGCAGGGCCTACTAGAGAATACTTAGATACTGTAAGATTTATATCAAATCCAAGTAGTGGAACTATGGGAATAGCAATAGCAAATGAAGCTCACTTTAGAGGGGCTAAAGTTAAGTTAGTTCACGGTCCATTAACCTCAAAATTAAAACCTTACGTAAAAAATACAACCTATGTAGAGACTACTGAGGAAATGCTCAATGAAGTAATAAAAAGTATAGAGAACGAGAAATATAATATAGTAATTTTAGCTGGAGCTCCAGCTGATTATAAGTTTAAAGCCACCTCAAGTACTAAAATTGATAGCCATTCTGAAATACCAAAAGTGGAACTTGAAAGAACTCCTAAAATATCTGAGCACATTAAAAAATATGGAATATTTCTAGTCGGTTTCTCTGCTGAGACAGTAAACTCTGATGACGAACTAATAAATAAGGCTAAGATTAAGATGCAACGCCATGGATTCGATTTAATAATAGCAAATAATGTAAAAAGAAGAGATATAGGCTTTTCATCTGAATATAATGAGGTAATAATTGTAGATAAGGATGAAAATATCATTAAATTGGAAAAGAATTTTAAAACTATAATAGCTAGAAAAATACTAGATATAATAAAGGATAAGCTTAAGAATGGAAGATTTTAAAATAACGCAGATTATATAAAAAATTAGGTGGCTCGGGTAGCTCAGCCTGGGAGAGCGCCGGGCTGTGGACCCGGAGGTCCCGGGTTCAAATCCCGGCCCGAGCCCTTTCTTATGATTAATTGAAAGGAATTCCTTAATTAAGAGAAATTTGACGTAACGGTTTTTGTTATATGACTTGTTATATGAGTTTTAATGGAATTAAAGTGAAAAATGTTCAACTCTCAGTTATATAAAATAGTTATATGAAATGGAGGGAAGGACTAGGAAGAGGCTAATCTATTTAACGGAAAAAGGCAAGAAGATAGCGGAATTACTGAACCAGATTGAAAGTATCCTTTCTCACTAAAAAGTCCATGAGGTAAAGATAGATATTATAAATAGTATAAGTGTATATTTAACTAGGGAATTCAAAATGACGGTGACACATAAATTAACTGAGGAACAAAAAAAGATCTTGGAAAGGATGCAAGACAGAATAGATTATATTATTAGGACACATAAGGAATATTTGGATGCACTAGCAGAATTCGACAGAACTGAAGTATTAAAAGTCCATGGAAAAGTCCTCTATGTAAGAAAATATGGGAAACAAGAAGAGGAAAATAAGGATAAACAGCTTAATCTTCAATAATCCGCTTTATGATTTCTCCTATCCTATTTATCGCAAGTTCATCTTCTTCTGACAGATTATCTGCAACTTCAACTAAGGTTTTTATTAATTCCTCTTCTAAATTTCCTTGGACTTCTTTAACGGATAATTCATATAAGATGTTTAATAATAATACAAAAGCAGTCCTCTTATTAGCATCAACGAACGGATAAGAAGTTATTAAATGATATGTTAATACTGCTAAACTTCTACTAATATCGTGGTAATTACTTAGGTCTTCTATTGCGGAATAAATCACAATACCTATAACGTTTAAGTTAATTATCCCTCGCTCGGTGTTAGGATCGCTTTTAGTATACTATCGTGAATTCTTATTATAGTCGGTTCTCTATCACTTTCTCCTCTCCTTCACTCTTCAAACTCGTTCAATAGTCCTTCTAAGATTTGCATCAGCTTACTTTCCACGAAAAGCCAACCTTAACTACTGGTTTCTATTAAACTAAAGAGTGTGGACAACAATTTCATTCATTTGAAATATTTACATTTATTATCACCTCCTTATCTAACAAGTACGTTGGGGTGTAAAGGATGTTATATATTAGGAAGAATGTTGATAACCACCTAGTT
>Ga0105117_1000211_pt1 | contig 16985 bp, 15 predicted proteins | sample OSP_15_2_FD_79144 | JGI IMG/M metagenome (GOLD analysis project Ga0105117, IMG submission 79144) | Extremophilic microbial mat communities from Yellowstone National Park, USA - OSPB_Slides-mat_host_7_15 | ecosystem: Environmental > Aquatic > Thermal springs > Hot (42-90C) > Microbial mats ... | reverse complement strand
GTTTTAGAGGTATCTGGAGGGTTTTAGGGTGATACCCCCTTTGGGAATAAGGTATGCCTTTATAGACTGTTTTGGTCTAGAAAGATAAGCTAAATATCTAGATTTTAAGGGGCTTTGAGAAAGGTTGCCTAGTGTCGAAAAAAGAAAAACGTACGTAGTCTATTACGCTCTGGGGTACCTAGCAGACGGACTGTTTATCTAGACGGTTGAAAAAAAAAATAATGTACTGTAATAGGGTCTTGTAAGCTTGGTATGGTTAGGTGAGAAGGTGAAGAAGGTAAGCTGGTTAGGATTGGTTATGGTTGGTTGATTGGGTAAGTGGACTGCTGGAGAGACGGATAATACTTCTGCTGGAGAAAGCGGGATGAGGTGGTAAATAAGACTGTATGATGGGTTAGCAGAGTTGGGTAGTTTGGAAGGTGGAGAATGGTTGTTTTGTAAACGGTGGTTGGGTAGGACGGGTTGTCTAGGTACGGATTTGGAGGTAGTCTGAATGTGGTAAGTAGATGTCGGTTGGGTAAGACGGAGGAGTCTGGAGTAAGACGGAGGAGTCTGGAGTAAGACGGAGGAGTCTGGAGTAAGACGGAGGAGTCTGGAGTAGTTGTATTGGGATGTTTGTGTGGTGGTGGGTTTGATGTGGGTTGGTCGGTAAACGGTTTGGAGGGTGGTTAGGGTGGAATGGGTTAGGTGGTTTGATTGTGAGTGGGGTTAGGTAGAGGAGATAGTTGGTGGGTTAAGGGTTTTTGGTTGTAAGCTGAATGGGTAAGATATGTTGGGATGGACGGTTGGTGTTTGGTCTAATAGGTAGTTGGGTAATTGAGGGTTAGCTAGAAAGAAGGGCTAAGTAGTTAAATGGGTTAGGATTTGTTTTGTGGGTAATCTAATATAGGATAGGATTGGGTTGAGGGTGTGGGGGTATATCCCACGGGGGTATACCTCTAATGGAGGTTTTAGGGGAAACCCCCACAGTTTTAGGGGAAACCGCAACAAGGAGATAATCCTAAAGGGGTATTGTGTAGTTAGGAAGATTGGTCGTGGGTAGGTTGGAAGGTCTATAAATGGGGTTAGGCGAGGAGGTAGGAGGTTGGTGCGTAATTTGGAAACGGTAAACGGGGTAGTCGGTATTAGGGTTGGTTGTTGTGGTAGTTGGGGTTTGGTGTAATTTGATATAGGATTGGGAGTGTGGGGGTAACTAGAGTGTAGTAAAAAGAGTGGTAATGGTTGTAAACGGGATAAGGTGATGATGTTAAGTTGATGTAAGGTTGAGTTGTGATGTAGTAAGGTAGTTAGGTTTGGGAGGTTGTAGTAGTTTGGACTGGCAATAAGACGGTGAGATGTGGTAGGAAGGTGGGTTGAGGAGTTGTTTAGTCTAGGTTTGTAGTCTAAATGGGTTGTAAGTAGGTAAGATGGTCTTGAATAAGGTAGTTTAGGTTGGTTGGGATGTTTATAAGGAGAAAAATTAGGTAAAGATGGAGGGTCTGGTATTTGGTAATGAGGCTAAAAGTTAGTTAATTAAGCGGTAAGAAGATTTGTAGGTTTGTGATAGGATATCGGTTAATTGGATGTTGGTTGGGCTGGTTTGGAATTAGATGGTAGGTTGATAGGATATGAGTTAGGTAGAAATGTTGTAATAGGGGAATTAGGTAAGATAGTAAGTAAGATGAAAGAAGGGGTTGATATTGGGTAGAAAGGTTAATTGGACGAAATGGCTTTGTTAGTTAGAATGTTGGTAATGGTAGTTGAGATTGTGGGTGTGGAGGTATCTTGAAATTGGGGGTGTCCTAGTATTTAGGTTGTCTAAGGGCAAGGAGGTAGGTTGTGTTTGGTAGTAAGGATGAAAGATTAGACGGTCTGAAGTGGTATAAGTTGGTGAAATGAATAGTTAGGGTGGGATAAGGTCGGTAATATAATAAGTTGGCTGTATTGTGTGTGAGTTTGATGGGTTATGGTAGGTTGTGTTTGTTGGTATGGTCGGTTAGGTCAAAAAAGAAAAAGTTGGTAAGAATATATAAGTAGATAGAAAGGAGAGGGAGGGAGAGAGGGAGAAGTTGGTTATCTAATATTTGGTGAGGTGGTATGAAGTTAAAATAGATTGAGTGTATTAGGGGTTACTGCTGGAGGTAGGTTATTTATAGTTAAATGATAAGAAGATAGGTTAGTTATGCTAGGTTGGTTAAAAATGGGAAAGAAGTAAGTAAAAAAGTAAGTATGGAGGATAATACATATGAATGGGTGGAAATAAAAAAGTAAGTAAGTAGGCGAACAAGAAGTAGGGGGGAGGGAAAAACAAGCAAACAAGTAATCGGGTGAACAAATAAGAAAAGCTAGACAAAGTCTGAAGTTATAAGTTTTGAAGTAAGTTATAAGGTTGTTGATGGGATATGTTGATGTTGTTGAAGGTTATAACAAGATAATTAAAAAAAAAAGAGGAGGGTGGAGAGAAAGGAGGATGGGGATTGGTTTATACTAAATTTTTCTCAAAAGAGATAAAAAAAACGAAAAAGGGGGTGAAAAAGGAAAGGAAGATGAAAAACTATTCTGCTTTATTTCTGCACTACCTTTTTCTATTTTTGGGTCTCTCTTGTCATGTTAAAGAATATTAGTGAGTAGTACTATACATTAATATTGAGTGGTAATAATGAGTGTAAACTCAAATGGGCAAGTGGATACTACTCAGAACGAGAGTATAGAGGTAAAGACTAGTAAGAATAAGAAAAAATCAAATAATAACAAGATTAAAAGGTTAGTCCTAGTACCTAAGGATACTAACCTGAACCCAAACGAACCTCTCTATAAATATGCGGAAAAAGTGATATTAAGGGTAATAGACCAGTATGTAAGGGAGACTAAGCATCCTATAAGGAGAAAGGATTTGATAGAGTATGTTTTTGTGTATGATAGTAGGATGCAAGAGTATGATAAGGTTAGTAAACATGACATTTCGATGATATCTTATGCTATCACTAGACTGCTTAGGAGTGGTAAGTTAGTTAAGCTGGAATTTTGTAAGCATTGGGATAACGGAAAATGTATAGAATTTTACAGAAAAAGAGAATATCTTCTACCAGAACATTTACAATTGCCAGAGATTCAGGAGTACTTAAAAAAGAATGGACTTACCGAAGGGTAATTTCTTTTTGTTGGATCCTACCGCGTGAGTCTTCATAAGCTATAATTATTTTTCCGTCTTGAGGTTTAACGGATATTGTCCTATCCTTAATGTTTTTGAGGTAATTAAAGTCTAGGGTAGATATTTCATATTCCTTACCGTCAATCAATAAGGTAACTCTGTCGTTGTTATATCTCATTACTTTGACCCCTTGAAACTCAAAAGTTTCTTCTGGTTGTAATATTGTAGGTGTAGTAGACTCCTCAGTTTTTGTAACATTGTTTTCTTCTTTTTTCTCCTTTTTCAGTTTTACGGAGAATATCTTGACTTTTTGTTTGTAATCATTTGGGATAGAATTATCAGACATGAAGTTGTCATAAATCTCCTTCAGTTTATCAAATTTCTCCTCGGAAGTCCATAAATGTATTTCTTTAATCACATTTCTAGTTCTCTCATCTAGAGAGAGATATTTCTGCATATTCTTTCTTACTTGTTCTGGATGTACAAGTACCTCATTTGGGGATTCTATTTCTATCATTATAATATTGGAATAACTAGGTCTCAGTGTAGTTTTATCATAGGTTAATGCGACAAAGTCTGGTCTAATCTCTCCTTCTTGTCTGCCTGGTACAATTATGTAACCATCTGCCAAATACTTCTTTAAAACTCTTAATGCTACTTTCTTTCCTTCTTCGTTTTCTACAATTCCTCTTAGTCTGAACAGTCCTTTTGCGTATTTTACTATTTTGCTTCTGCCTTGTTGTTCTATTTGTAAAGAACCTAATTTTTCTAATTCTATTATTTTAGCTAATGCTACTTCTCTCTTTATTCCTAGATGTGCTATTAGGTCTGTAATTGTTATGCCGTATTCACCTTTCTCAAAAGCTGTGTATAGTATGAGTTGGGCTAAAACGTCTGGAGGTTCTTTGAGTAGTACTAATGCTGGGTTGATTGCTTCTTTTGTTAGTCCTTTAACAATTCCTTTAGGTTCAAGACCTTTTGTCGGTTCTTTTTCTTTTTCCTCAAGCTCGGAACGTCTAATTTGTATTAACTTAGGAACTGTAAATTCTCCAGTTTTTCCTAGAAGGAAGAGGAAGGCTTGTCCAATTGATAGTTTTGATAAAGCGTCTATAATCTCCTGTTCAGCTCCTACACTTTTTGATAATTGGGATATGTCACTACCTTCTGTTAGTCTCATTAATAATTTAACATTTGTATTAGCGTTTATTGCCCTAGCGTTGTTCTCTCCTGCTAATCCTTGCAACCTAACAAAGGATTGTGTTGCAAGGATTAGGTGTAATCCGTACTTCCTTGCTTCCGCTAGGACTTCATTAATGAAGTCAAAGTGGGCAACGTTTTGTGCCTCATCGATAATCAGAAAGATGGGTACTTTTTCCTTTCCTAGGGCATCTCTTAGAAATACGTAGTTGAAAAGTGATAATGTGATAATCATTTGCATCATTTCAGATACTTCATTTCCAGCACTTTTTCCTACATCAAATACTATGAGACCTCTTTTGGTTTCATTAATGATTTTGTCCCAATCAATAGTAGTTTCTGAAGTTACGGTTTTGAAGATGTTGTTATCTACAAGGAGTTTTAGTCTAGAGAGGATTGACATGAAGCTTTGGGCTTGCATTTGTTGTAATAGTTCTTTCTCATGTTCAAATGTCTCATCATTAACGTCAAGGTCAAGTGTACCTTTTTGTAGGGCTATAACCGCATCATATACATCCTTAAATGTGATGGTATCGGTAACCCTGTACATTTGTCTTAAAAGTACCTGTAAGATATACCTTACGTTTACTGCTGTATCAACAAGGTTTAATAACTTATCAAATAACTGTAGTACTTTAGAAATCTGATAATCAATGTTTTTTTCTCTATCTTGAAAGACATTGGGGAGTTGTAGGACGTTGATGCCGAAGTTTGGTTTGTCCTTAGTTATTGTAAAGTAGTAGTTAGATATTTGTGATAGTTTTCTAGCACTCTGGCTATTAGGGTCAAGGAACACTACTACTCCATACTTTGACAACTCTTGTGCTAGAATTTCTAAGGTGTTTGATTTTCCAGACCCAGTTGAGCCATAAATTATGGAGTGTCTCTGAAAGTCTGTCCAATCAAGATAAACTTTCTCTCCATAAAGTATGTCGTCTCCTAGGTAAATATCTTTTCTTTCTAGTTTGAAGTAAGGCAGTGTTACTCCGATGGACATTGGAATTGGTAACTGAGTAGGTGAGGGTAGGGGTAGGTTCTTGCTCAGTTTGTCTTCATCTATCCATAACCACAGTTTGTATTTTGTAAGAGCTTTCCACGCACCTATTCTAGGTTGTTTGTCCTTAAACTTCTTGATTTTCCTTACTTCCATCTTTAGTCTTCCGCTTTGTGTGAGGATTATTTGTTTAGCATATTCAAAGAGTATTTTTAGCCTTCTCTTGTTGTTGCTAAAAATTTTTATATCTAAAAGGTATAAGTTACTTTTTGCATAAGATTCAAGGATATTAGCCATAAGTTCTTTTTTCCTCCTTCCTAACAGCATCTTCTGGGCTTGGACTTTTAATTTGTCTGCTTTCTTTATAAATAGGTCATTTATTGTCGGTTCTATTACTACCCAGATCCTAATTTGTTCTCCTTCCTCTAAGGAGGTGATTAGGTTTAATAAGTTAGAATAATTTAAGTTTGTGTAAAAGTCATTTTCTCTCAGAAGTTTCAGTAATCCTACAAAGCGGGTTGCAGAAGGTTCATCGGATTTTAAAAGGACAAAATATTGTCTCAGTATTTCTTCCTTTGTTGCGGTTCTTACATAGAAATCAACTTCATTTTTACTCTTCTTAATGAATATTAACTCAAAAATATTGCCAAAAAGCTCTAGAGTTTTGAACCTTTGGTAATCTACCCCGTTTTTTAGTCTCACCTTATATAGCTCCATCAATGATCTTATTATTTAAAAAGGGCTCAGTTTTTGGCAGTCGTTCCTCATTACCTCAGCATGTCATCTCATCATCATTGCCCTAAAAATCTCTTTATATAGAAAGTTTTATAAAAATAGGTTTAAGATTTCTCTTGACAGTTATTAGGTATAACGAGGGAAAAAAAGTTTAATGTGTAAAAAAGAGTAGTACTATAATGAATATCCAACCTGCGGTAATAACATAACCGATAAACCTCCGGGAGACTTCGATAACTGTTAGGATAACGTAAATTGAGGTGAGGGATACTAGCCATGCTATAATATTAGCATATGTTTTTGCAAATTCTGGGTTTTGTTTTAACAAAGTTGATTGTAACATATTCTGTATAAAACCTACTAACCAGTTATATCCCTTTAATATATAGTTTAATATTTCTTGAAAGAAATTTGAAGGAGGAGCTGGGATATTCTGGATTATTTGTACTGAGTTAGTAGTTGTTGAGTTTGTTGTTACTACAGTAGCTGTAGTCACTACAGTAGCAGTTACTACAAGGAGTAATAATAGGAATACGATTTTTGTCGGTAACGAGATGGGTTTTGTCCTCATATCATTGAAAGTTTTTTTTAAAAAACGATTTAGGTCATGGATTGGGAGTTTTCTCTATTAAACATATTAATGGTGATAGGGTTTTATGAGTTATCTCATGCTTATCTTTATTACAAGAGTAGGAAGGTGAGAAAGGAGGGGAATGTTGGTATAAGGGTTTTAGACGTTAATGAAGAAAACGCATTAGCACTTAATTCATTGTTGTTCAGAAACACTGTAATTTTTCTCTCTAATAAGATAAATGAAGAGGTTTTGAGGCATGAGGAAGGGCATACTAAACAGTTTAATTACTTATATGTCTACTTAATCATTGTAGCTTCTTTGTTGCCTCTAAATACTTTGATAGCAATTCCAGCAGTTTTTATAGGAAAGTTTCTTTTGTGGAAAATGGAGAGAGATGCTGATCTTTATGCATTCGTTAATTATAATATAAGGTATATGAGTAATGTTAAAAGACCAGAATCAAGGATTGAAAGGTTGAAGGATTGGATACTTGATTCACATCCACCAGACTGGGTAAGAGAAAAAGAGGAGTATTATGAAAAAAAGTATAGTTTGGTCAAATTATTACTTAAAGATTTGTTTTCTTAACCTTCTATACTCCAATATACCTACTATTAATGTTATTACTCCTATTAGTGTGATAACGTCATTAACAAAACCAATTATCCCGCTTACTGCAGTGGGCGTTCCGCCAGCTCCACCGTTTGCTCCAGTTGTTGTACTGTTAGTTGATGTTAATGAAGTTACTAAACCACCTATTGTGTGTCCTACGTAACCAGTTGAACCTAAAGCAATTAAGACTGCACCGATTCCAGCTCCGATAAACCCTTTCTCATTGTCACCTTTTCTGAACTTCTGGGTTGTGTTAGTGAAGACTTTGATTAGTTTTTTCTTAAGGTCTGACATATTCATTTGTTAAAGTTATTTTTTAAAACCCTCTTACCTTATGAGAGCAAGGAGACTTGAATTCGGATACATAAAGACTATCTCAAGTGCAGATGAAAAGAGTTTCCCATTACTGATCAGGAGTGTAAATATGAAAGAGTTACTGGTAATATTCCCCAGTATAATAATCGGAATGGTCTTATTCCTAAAAGGAGAAATAATATATGCTGCAATACCCTTAATGTTTGCGTTTTATGTGTTATTTTACAATGAGAAAAGTGTTCCGTTCTATTATCAATTCTTGTCTTTCTTTCAAGACTTTCTAGTAACTGGACAAAAAGGGGCAAAGAAGCCAAAAGAGAAAAAGACATTGAATATTGACCTTAGGAAATATAAAAAAGATTTAGGACAGATATCGATATTTACATTAGCATTATCTGTAGTTTTATACGGTATTGACATAGAACTTTATGCGGTAAAAATTAATTTTGCAGCATTATTCGGTTTAACTATAATCGCTGGTATCTTGACTGCATTAATTGCTATTAGAGTAACAAGTCTTGTTTCAAGACAATGACATTATGGTGCCGTTTGATTGCCGCAACAAGTTTTTTGTTATCTGTAACAAGAATTACTTTTATCAACTTTAAGTCCTTATTTTTTCTTGCTATCTTTAGTAATTTTTCGGCTTCCTTTTTCTCTGCCTGTATGATGTACATATGATAAATAGTGCGTTTAAGGTTTAATAATTTTTTGCATTTGTAAAAATTAACAAGTGCATAATTTTTGTACAAACGTTTTGCAAAACAATTGCACCTGTGGAAAATACCGAATTCACACCGAAAAATTTATAGGTATGGAAGATAAAGAATTATTATGGGTAATGAAATTTCAAGATTAGAAGGAGCTTTATTACAAGCAACAGGAATCTCTTCTATATTTGCGGGTCTGTTCTTATTCATAGGTGCTTTGTCTATTGGGCAACCATTATGGGCAATGGTATTTTTGACAATAGCGTTAGGAGGGGCATATGCGGCTTATTATCCTTATAAACACATGGAGAATATAGTAGCAAGACCACCAGGGTTTAAGGACATATATTATGATGAAAAAGGACTTTATTATAATGTAGATGGTAAACCTTACTTATTAAGATGGAATGAGGTTGAGGAGTATAAAATACTTTCAATAACTGAAGTTGATCAGAATGTTAGAAGTGTAGGGACTACAATAGCTCCCACAACAAAAATACCGTTTGATTTAGCAAGGTATATAGCATGGAGAAAGATAGACCCAGAGTATGCGACCACTGGGATAATGAAACTCGGTACTGTCCAGTTTGTTAAGAAAGACGGTTCATCCATAGTTCTTACACATGTGATAAACCCATATCGTTTAATACCAATATTTGATAGATATATTAAAGAGGAAAGTAAGAAAAAAAGCTATCATTTTTAATATGTTTCTCCTTCTTATACATTCTTTCTTTTTTATATATAAGTTATCGGAGACGGTTTCTGTGGTGGAGGAGAAGTTGGCGGTGGAGGAGGTGGTGATGATGGTTGAGACGGTGTTTGTTGACTCTGGTTAGACTGAGACTGGTTATTAGACCTTCTTGGTGAAAAGCCTAAACTTTCGTGTGGTCTTAGTGAGACTAAAGATACAGCAACCGAAATTATAGTCCCTAAGTCGGCAATAAATGGTAACAAGATGAAAAGAAGAGATGCAGCCGATGCTATAAGTAATGCTATAATTATAGTATTCAATAACCCTGCTATTGCAAGACCTATTAAAACATCTACTAACATGTTGGCAATCCTTTTAGTCCACTCAAAAAGCCATAATGTAGCTAAAAGGGGGATTAATGCTACTATGGCAACTATTAAGAAAAACCTGATAATACTAAACATCCCAAAGAAAAATAATGCTGAAATTAAGTCACTTGCTATATTAGTCAAACTTCCTCCGAAACCAAGGGGGATAAAATTAACTAAAAGTGCTAAACCCCAAAATAAATCTATTCCATCTATAAATTCTGCAGTTAGTAAGGACAAATATGGAGTTATTATCTCATAAATTAGGCTATTTATGAATGATGCTGCATAATTATATATTTCTAGACCACCAAAAGTGAAGAGTAACCATACACCTATCTTATAGAAGAGGTCACTGGCTATATCAATTAGGTCTGTATAATTAGACTTTAAAGCATTGTATGTTACACTGCCAGCTATAAATAGCAATGATAAGCTTAAAGAAGTTTTTATGAGTTCATTATAAATATTACCCACAACTCCTTCTAGGCATCCACCACTAATAACGGGCATTGTTAATGCCCAACTTATCACACCGAAAATAAACTGTCCTATAAGTGTGAAAAATGAGCTTATTGAACCGAGTAAATCCGACACTAAACTTGTTATAGCAGATTTTATTGACGCTGGGATCCAACCTATTGGTGAAGGTGGTGGTTGTACTTGTAATGACATTCCAGCTCCACCTGACGCAATACCTGGATAACCTGAAACATCAGCGAATTCTACTATACTGTATGAGACTAGGTAACTACCAGTTTGTGTAGGTGTAAATGATAAAGAACTCTGAGAAGAACCGACATTAGAAATGTAGTTACTATTAATATAATTAGATGAAGAATTGTACACTAGAACAGAACCGTTATAGTATACAAGCCAAGAATATGTTATATTTTGTACATTCCATCCTGATGGCGGAGAGCTTATAACAACATGATAATAGACTGGTGAATTTACTACTGTTGAACTTTGTCCTACAATTGTAACTTGTAAATTATAGTACAATAAAGCAAAAGATTTAGCATTCCCATTAAAAGCAGCGAGTGCGGCTGTTACTATCATTGCAGCAAGTAGTAATGTGAAAGCGTATTCATAATCAGTACTCCTTAGTGCAAGGAGGCTTAGAATAAACAACACTGGTGGGATGACTAGTAATAAATTGTTTGCAAAATTTTGTACTGGACTGGTTGCAGCAGCTACTGGTACTGCTAAAGCTGGTATTGCAAGTAACAAGAATAGTATGTAAGTAGCTTTTCTCTTTTCCATACTGTCTCGGAAATGAGTGTTTTTAAAAGCCATCTCAAATGATGAAACCAAAACTACAGGAAAAATATAACTGGTATAAACTTAACACGACACCATACTTCCTACTTGACATTGATGAAAGGAGAAAAGAACTGTTCAACCTAGCATCCCTCCTAACATATGCAAAGAAAGGCATGATTTATGTACAACGTAAAATTGAGATTTTTGAGTCCTTAGGAAATAGGTACCAGATCTTTTCAACATCAGCTTACCTAAAATCATTACAGGAAGTTAAAGTGTTAGACCCAACAAATGAACCTCAAAGACCTTCAATCCAAGCAATAGGTAGGAATTACATTGTTACTACTGAAGGGACTTTTGCAAAAGGGTTTATTGCTTATTCATTTTCAACAGCAATTCTAGAAGCAGCTTTATCTGTCCCAATTTTCAAAAAAGTTAGACCAGAAATTATAGAAGTAGCAATTAAGTTTTCAATAATAAGCAAAGAAAGAATTAGGAACTATATAAGCAGTATTGATAGTAAGTTAATGAAAGCTAGTCGTTTCGGAAATGTAATAGCCGAACTTGAGGCACTACGTGTACAAGCAGCAACACTAAAGAAGGACTTTGATGAGTTCGGTGCTGAACCGTTGGAGTTTCAAGTTTTCTATATCCTTCATGCAAAGAGCCCTCAGGAACTTGAGGTAATAACACAAGAACTACTTCCCCAACTTAATGAGGCGGGGATAATAGTTGATTCACCTAATACAAGGTCTCTTCAAAAAGAAATATATGAATTCTCTGCAAGGTTTTCCAAACGTTATAGTTCAACGATTTCAATAGCCAAATTATACCCACTCGCAGCAACAAACATAATAGAAGAAGGAGGGATATTCCTCGGTGTTGATGATACTGGTTCTCCAATAGTAATTAACCCATTCTCTAGGTTAAACGGGAGGAGTAATCCACATTGGATAATTTCTGGTACTACTGGTGCTGGGAAAACTACTACAACTGCCTTACTAATTGATAGACTTAAGAAAGTATACAAGGATAACATTTACATTTTTGTCATTGACCCTTTAGCAAACTTTAACAGGTTTTTCCAAGATGAAAAGGACGTGTTCAGTATTGTATGGGAGTATGGGCAAGAAATGGGGTTAGACCCTATAACTCTAGCTAGAGAAGGTGGGATTAACCTCGGAGATGTGACGGACTTCCTTGTAGACCTTTACCAGATACCAGGAAAGTTAAGAGGGTTAATGGCTAATTATATTGAAAAGTCAAAATCAATTTCCGAACTCCTAAAGGATGTAAGGGATGACCTTGGTAGTTTAGAAAAGCAAAAACTTAGGAATAGAAATTTAGAAGACTTAGAGGCTTACTTGTTGAACATGACTACTAACCCAGACAAGCTGATATATTATGGAGAAACACCTACCGAACTATTAAAGAAAAGGACTGTTATTTTAGGTCTCAAGACTGATGATAACAGACATAAAAGGTTAGCTGCAACTTTGTTAATTCTCCTTGCATGGGCACAGATTAACAAATTACCAAGAGAAATGAGGAAGATAATAATAATTGACGAATCCCATTTACTACTTATTTATCCTTCAATTGCAAGGATTATTGCACAAATTTACAAGACTGCTAGAAACCTAGCTACTGGAATAGTTACAATAACACAGTTGGTAAGTGATTATACTAAAAACGAATACAGTAGGGACATCTTCCAGTTGGCAGATACTAAATTGATCCTTAAGCAGGAGGATACGGCGATAAAAGACCTTCAGGAGCTAGCAAGACTTTCTGATGAAGAAATAGATTATGTGTTAAAGAGCCAAACTGGACAAGGGATTCTCAAGTCTGGTTCTGTAAAAACATTCATAAACGTGTTACTCACTGAGGAGGAGAAGGTAAAATGGAGGTCAGGAGTGTGAAAACCTTAAAGGAAAGAGCCGAAGAACTAGGGTATAGTGTGGAAAGGCTTCCGTCTGGGGCATTAATATTCACCAAGAACAATGAAGCTGAAATACAATTGTTCAGTGTTCTAAATGCATATTATGTGAAGTATATTAAGTCTGGAAAAGCATTTGTGATATACAGAATGAGTAGTGATATAATAGAGGCAATATTCAAAGGGAGGTTAGGCGATTTAAAAGACCGTGATATAGTTGAAATTCCATCTGACTAACTCCTCTATATAGTGTTCTTCTAAAAGTGATTTTTTCTTCTCCTCATTTCTTAGGTATTCTAAGAGTAATTTCTTTCTAGTCTCAGCTCTACCATAAAGTAAGTTTTTCTTCTTTAACAATTCGTAAACCTTTAGTGCTTCTTCCCTTTCCTTCATGTCAAGAGAGTTTATGTAATGTATGACTGGGTCTTCCTTAATCAAATTTCTCAATAGTTTCTTTTTCTGTCTTATTGCATACCTCCCTACTCCTTTCATGTTTAAGAACTCAATATAATCCCTATTCACAACTTTTCCTTCTTTTGTTATAATATATTCATAAATTGCTAGGTATAGAGCAATATCGGCTTTTCTATGCTTCTCTACTTCATTCAAAATCCTGTAAAACTTATCTTTCTCTTCATCAGACATAACCGAAAATAGGTAATTTAAAACAACCTTTTTCATGTCTTTGAGCTCAGTCTTCATCTTCTTCGGAGGGTTTACCCTTTCATAATACTCTAAGTTAGAATAGTCTTGATTAGTATAGTTCTCAAATTCTATTACTTCACCAGTACATGAATTTACAAGAAACCCTTCTTGGTTTTTAACAACAATACATTCCTCCGTTTGCATCACGATTTTTCTTTTTTTTTTTAAAACATAAAAGGGTTACTGGGTTGGAAAAAAGGTAAGAGGTTAGACCAAATTCGGATAGAACTTTTCATATGTAAGGCTTTTATCTCTGATAGTGTTAATTACATCCAACTTTTAGAAATATTACTAGTTTTTTTTCCACTTTTGGTGACTTTCTCTCTCAAATTCCTTCTTGTATAATAACACTGCTATAATAGAATAAGGAATATAGTACAAGGGGACATGGTCTATTATTATATATTGTGACCCCCACTGATAAGGGAGTTGATGTTTGAACGACCAATATAAAGCATCTTCTAGGACTGAGTACATCAATATGTTAGCTATCCAAATCCTTAAATTTCTATCAAATCCCGTAATGACCCCTATCAGAAGTACTAAAAAATGATATGGTGAAATAACGTTACCACCATGAGTCAGTGTGATAAAGTAAGCCTCAATCATACTATATGTTATACTTATTGCTATTGTTCTGATTATACTTTCTCTTAACTTCATTAACTTATCCCTTTTTTTTTTTTTCTTCGTTGATGTTTTACAATTTTAATTTTCTAAATAAAGAAGAAAGAAAGGAAAAAAAGATTAACTTGAAGCTTGATACACAGAAATTATTTTAGTATTATACGTCTGATAAGGTGCTATTGTAGCCCAAGCAATTTCTGGCACAAAATAACTCTGATAAAGTGATATTTCTTCTTGGGGCTCTGGGAACGTTTTTCCATTATAGATGTAAATGTTGATATTGTTAAATGTAAAGCAATTACCAAAGGGTACAGAATATGCTGGGTCTATTACATACACTGTATAATCTCCAGATACATTGAAATAAGATGTTGAGTTCAAGTAGAATAAAGGTGCTGAGGAAATATTAACAATACCTACCGTATACGGAACATATTTCTGTAAAGTGAAGTTATAACGTTGCATACCTAGAATATTCCATGTGAGGTTATAGCTTGCTAATTCTAGAAACTCAATTAAGTTTTTACCTGAAAACTCACTCACTAATGCAAAATATTCAAATTTATAATAATCAAGGACTGCCTGAGGGAACTTGTAGAATTTACTATTATCCAAAAACCACAATGAGATATAGCCGTTACTCCAGACAGAATAGTTACCAGATGTATAACAGCTAAATGGTGTATCAAAAACACGGGTTAGGTTAGATAAGTTGTACATTCTAACTTCTATTGTTTCACCGTTCACTGTTATATTATAACTTGTGAAGTTTAATAAGAATATTTTGAATGTTGTGTAGTTAAAAGCAAGTGTTAAATTGTTGAAGAAATATACTCTGAAGAACATATAATACCCTTCTTTAGACACGTTAAATACTTGCATTAACTTGATGTTATTCACATTTGTTATATTTAACTTGAATAAGTAAAGCGGTTTAACGGTCATTGTTTGTCCTGTTGTAGCGACCTTCATTAGAAAATGTGCAATTGTGAGATTTTCTAGAAGATAATACCATTCTTGAATGTATTGAGTCGGTTCTGGTGTTAGAGGTTGGAATATCCATGAAGGTGGTGGGAAAGTCTTGTAATGTAGTTCAAACGTTGTGTTTAAACAGAATGTTGAACTGTTAAGCTGTACTAAGTCCCTAGCCGCAATTGAATCAATAATTGCACCAGTATAATGCCTGTAGAAAATACCTAAATAATCATATGTGTATGCAGTAAAGTTATACGTTATGTCTTCTTTGTGAATTAACCATGAGCCATTAAAAAAGTAGTAAGTCCCATCGTATTTGTGGTTTTTAGGGAAATACCCGTAATTAAAGGGCATTTCAAATTGTGGGCAAACTTGAGGGTTTGTCCCGTTAAAGACATATGCATAGAATATTATAAAATCATAGTAAGTATGATAGATCACTGTAACATTTTTGTAAACGTAATTGAAAACCACATCACTATATGGTGTTTCTAGTTTTGTATAGTTTTTACCAAAAATTAGGGTCTGTGGTTGAACATATGCATTAGGGAATGCGAAGTAATAACCATTTGTATGATCTGTATAGTCTATCCACTCATAAGCATTAGAGTCATAATGAGCAGTATAATTAGAATTCCTAGAAGAATAACTCCCTGCATAATACAAATCCTTTGCGTTTAACGTTACAGTGTATTGTATTGATATTTTATTAAATGTGAAATTGTTATAGTATGTCACATCATAATCTAGGGTTAGTATCTGGATATATGTAGTCCAGTTTTTACTTTTTTCTACAACATAACTACTATTCATACTAACCGACACACTAATCGGGATATAAGCCATTGTTACTTCAGTATGATTTGTCCCATTTACAACGTCAAACTGGAAAATATTATACAAAAGCATTGAAGGAGGGTAAGAAAACCATGAAGGGTATGTGGTTACTGGAGATATTGTACCATAAACCGTTATGGTAGAAGTATTATCTAGTGTCCATGCCTTATAGACAAGTCCTTTGTTTAATATATTTGTTTTATAAATAGTAGTATAATCGTTTACCAGCTTTGTTTTATTGTTAGTGTTTGACGGAGGCTTATATTGAATAGTAATAGTTGCAAAAGTCTTTACCTGATTTTTGTAGTAGAACGTTAAACCGATTTTTAACAAAGTTATGTTGAAAGGTACAGAGTAATTTAATTCGATGTGTTGGCGAGTGAAATTATCATAAAATAATACATGATATACATAACTATTATTTGTACTGTTATAAGTTATAGAAACTCCACAGGGGAAAACAGCTTCTTTTTCTGCTTTATAACTAACGGGGAAGTTAAAAGTTTCTGGATAATTCACCTTAATTTGGTAGTTTGTCATGTTATATGTGTAATTTATGCTCGGAGGTAACAAATTCAGATAGGAGTATGTGTATGAGTAGTAGTATTGTGGACAAACAGCAGCCCATATTGCAAGTAGTTTAGAGTATGCCGATGGTGTTATTCTTGTTGCATTAAGCTGGATTAGGTGTTTGAAGGCATTAAACAGAGTTGTTGATTTGTTGTCTAATTCAAATAAGGTAGTCCCGTTAGGCTCTTGAAATACGTCGGAAGCATTAATATAATTCATTGACTGAAGTGAAGGGGTAACAGTTGTTGTATAAGTGTTTGCCTGATTATTGAAATTGTAATTCTGACCTCCTTCCAAACTCCCTAGTTGGATCGGACTATTATTTTGTTGGGGTATTTTTAGGTTTATAAAACTCGCTAAAAAGCTCAGTATTATCATCGTCGCTATAACTAGGACTGAGACCCTTCTTATATCCACTAGTCTCACTCCTCTACCTATTGGGGTTTTTTAAAACCCCTAGAAACAAGATGAGTACCAAGAAAGTTTTAAAGAAAAACATCTTCTCAAAGTTTTTCGTTTTTTTATCCTCCCCAATCCTAAAAAGGTATTACTTAATATATGAGGATGACCATGAAATTGTCCTACTTGAAAAAGGAAAAGAGTACAAGGTCGGTAACATTTTCAGGTGAGTAAACATGGAACCTTTCTATTTCAAATCCTATAACAGAATAATCGGAATAGCTCATAACGCTAAGGAGCTAGAGAAGGAAATGGAAAGACTTATGAAAGAGGATCCT
>Ga0105117_1000201_pt1 | contig 17447 bp, 17 predicted proteins | sample OSP_15_2_FD_79144 | JGI IMG/M metagenome (GOLD analysis project Ga0105117, IMG submission 79144) | Extremophilic microbial mat communities from Yellowstone National Park, USA - OSPB_Slides-mat_host_7_15 | ecosystem: Environmental > Aquatic > Thermal springs > Hot (42-90C) > Microbial mats ... | reverse complement strand
TACTGGTCAACCCGCTTACATGAGTGGTGGTGTTATTTTAGAAGAAGCTTTACTTCAATTAAACGATATGGCAGATGGCCATCAGGTTAAGGGTACTGACGTTGTATTCCTAAATGGAATTGGGTGGTGGAGTAGAAAGCATAGTGTAACTTTAGTATTGGGTGAGCGGAAATGAGAGATGACGAGATAAGAGAATCATACTTTAAATATTTCAATGAGGAGAAGTTACCGTTTATTCAATGTAAAAATTGTGGTCATAGGTTTTACTATCCAAGAGCATTTTGTCCTAAATGTGGCTCTTCAGATCTTGAAGTTAGATTTAGTGAAGGGCGAGGTAAAATATTTGCGATGACTAAAATCTATAGGAAAGACGGTAGCTATGTTATTTATGGGATAGTAGAGCTAGAGGAGGGGTTTAGAATGTATTCCAATATAGTCGAGGGGAATCAAGCTGACATTGCTAAAAGAGTTGAAGTAATATTTAAGGAGATTAACGGCAAGAAATACCCCCTATTTAAGGTTATCTAGCTCTTAGTTTCATTTTTTATCTATAAAGGTAAAAAAGCTTAAATATAGAAAAGATTACATATTACATGTGGAGATAATAAAAGGTTTTCCTTCAACTATGATGGATGACTATCAACTTAACGTCAAGCAAATATTAGAACATGCAGGGAAGTGGTATGGGGAACAAGAAATTGTCTCTAGGAAAAAGGATAATACGATCTTTAGATACAATTATAGGGAAGCATTTAGAAGGGTTAAGAAACTTGCAAGTTCGCTTAAGTCTTTAGGGGTTAAGGTGGGTGATAGAGTAGGTGTACTAGAATGGAACACGCATAGGTTTTACGAATTATACTTCGCAATCCCTGCTACTGGTGCTGTAATGTTAGAGCTAAATCCTAGACTTCACCCACTTCAATTGGCAAAGATTATTAACCACTCTAAAGTATCATTTCTTTTCTTAAACGAGGACTTCATTCCTATAGTTGAGAGTATATCAAACAATATACCGTCCGTTAAGAAGCTCATATTGATTTCCGACACTGAGAAGATGCATCGAAATAGTTACTACGATTACGAGACATTGGTAGAGGAAGGTGATGAGGAATATGAGATACCAATGTTCGATGAGAGGACGTCGTGTTATGCAGCATATACTACTGGTACTACTGGAGACCCTAAAGGGATATATTATTCACATAGATCAATTGTATTAAATACATTAGTAATATCACGTAATATCACAATAGATGATACTTTTATGCAATTAGTACCTATGTTTCACGTAAATGGTTGGTTAGGATTTATGGCTACTACACTAGTTGGAGCGAAGTTAGTGTTACCAGGGAGATATACTGCAGATAACCCAAGACCGTTAGTTGACTTAATGATTAACGAGAAAGTTACAGTTACTGCTGGTGTTCCAGAAGTGCTTAGTTCAATTTTAAACTATTTAAGGAACATGGAAAACAAACCATTATTTGTGAATTCTAGAATACTTATAGGAGGAAGTGAGCCTCCTCTAAGCTTAGTAATAGGTCTAATGGAGTTTGGATTTCAAGTTGGACAAGGATATGGTGCTACTGAGACTACACCTTCAGTTGCAGGCAGTGTTGTTAAACCCAAGATAAAGGAAAGATATTCTGAAAAGGATATGTTGGATTTGTTGAGAAAACAAGGTATACCAGCTTTTGGAATTGATATAAAGGTAGTTGATCCTTCAACTGGTAAAGAGGTTCCTCATGATGGTAAAACTATAGGTGAGTTATGGATCAGAGGGCCTTGGATTGCTTCTGCCTACTATAATGATCCCAGAACTGTAGAGTCTTTTGTAGGTGATGGTGTAGATAGATGGTGGAGAAGTGGAGATTTAGCTGTAGTAGATGAGCTAGGTTATATTAAAATAGTAGATAGGATAAAGGACGTTATAAAGAGTGGGGGAGAATGGATAAGTACAGTAGATTTGGAGAACCACTTAATGACCCATCCAGCTGTAGCTGAGGCTACAGTTATAGGTATTCCTCATCCTAAGTGGGGGGAGAGACCATTAGCTTTCGTTGTTTTAAGGCAAGGGTTTGAAAATCAAGTAAGTAAGCAGGAACTATTAGGGTATTTAAGCCAGAGATTTGCTAAATGGCAGCTACCTGATGATATAATATTCGTTAAGGAGATTCCTAAGACTAGTGTAGGGAAATTTGATAAGAAGGTTTTAAGGGAAAAATATAGAGATTTCTTTACTAGTGATAGAAAAGAAAGTATTTAAAGTGAAGAGGAGGTATTAAAATTATGAGTAAAAATGAGGATGAATTGGAAGAGTACAGAAGTAAGATAAGGGAGTGGATAAGGAATAATGTACCGGAGGAGATAAGCTCTAAAGGAGATATGGCTCCTCCTGAGATCTTAAGGGAGTGGCAAAGGAGAATATATGAGGCAGGATATTTAGGGGTTTCTTGGCCAAAGGAATATGGTGGATGGGGAGAAAATCCGATTAAGGAGATAATAGTTAGAGAGGAGTTCGCCAAAGCAGGAGTACCTTATGCAACAGTTGGATTAGGAGTATCCGTAGTTGGTCCAGCAATAATTCTCAACGGTACTGAAGAACAGAAGAAGAAATACATAAGGAGAATATTAACGGCTGAGGATATATGGTGTCAAGGTTTTTCTGAACCACAGGCTGGTTCAGATTTAGCTGGAATAAAGACTAAAGCTGAGGATAAGGGGGATCATTTTCTAGTTAATGGACAGAAGATATGGAGTAGTTATGCACATTTGGCTAACTATTGTCTTCTTCTAACTAGAACTGGTGATGTATCGGAGAGACATAAGGGGCTTACTATGCTTGTAGTTGATATGAAAAGTGAGGGAATAAGAATAAGCCCAATAAAGCAAATTACTGGGAGGTCAGAATTTAACACATTGTATTTTAGTAACGTAAAGGTTCCTAAGGAGAACGTTGTTGGTAACGTCGGTGAAGGATGGAAAGTGGCAATGTCCACGCTAAATTATGAGAGGCTTAACATAGGAACAATATTATTTACAGTAGAAAGGCTTGTAAGGGAATTATCTATTAACAATGAGCAATTGTTCAATACCGCTGAGGATATAGTAGCACTAAAGTCATTTTATAAGAGGGTATTGGAGCGGCTTAAGAAGGGATATGTTGCAGGTCCAGAGGCTGCAGTGATAAAGTTGGTAGCTTCAGAGGCCATACAGAGAGTTTATGAAAATGCAGTAGCTAATGCTGGAATAGAAGGACTAGTAATGGAAAATGGAGCCGGATTTAGACCAGAGATAATATATGGCTTATTAGCCTCTAGAGCTATAACAATAGCTGGAGGGACTTCAGAGATATTAAGGAATTTATTAGGGGAGGTTGTTCTAGGATTACCAAAAGGTTAAAGAAAGAAAATAAAGTGAATAAAAAATTATTCTCCTTTAAATTGTGGTTTTCTTTTCTCCAAGAAAGCTTTTACTCCTTCTTCCACATCTTTAGTTGTAAATAAAAGCCCAAATAATGTGGACTCAAGGGTCTGTCCAATCCAGATATTGGATTCATATCCTAATTCTATCGCTAGTTTAGCTGCCAACAAGGATATTGGAGATTTTTCAGCTATTTTCAATGCTACCCTTCTTACCTCTTCCTCGAACCTATTGGCTGGAGCTACTAGATCCACTAGTCCCATCTTATACGCATCTTCAGCGGAAACCATATCACCGGTATATATCATTAACTTAGCCTTTCCCTTCCCTACTAGCTTGGGTAATCTCTGTGTTCCCCCAGCTCCAGGTATTATACCTATGTTTATTTCAGGCTGTCCTAATTGCGCAACTTCAGAAGCTATCCTTATATCGCAAGCCATTGCCAACTCAAGTCCACCCCCTAATGCAAACCCATTTATCCCTGCAATTATTGGCTTAGTATAAAGAGCAATTTTGTTTACTACATTCCTTAGAGTCCTCAATCTTATTACGTCTATAGGTCTTAGCGTAATAAACGAACTAACATCGGCTCCAGCTGAGAAAGCCCTACCGTTCCCTGTGATGATAACAACTCTTACGTCATTTCTGCCCTCTAATTCATCTAGACTCTTGTCAAGTTCACTTACCAACTCTGGATTTAATGCGTTTAAACGCTCTGGTCTATTTAATATAATCCACGCTAGGGGTGGTTCAATACGTATAATAAGTGTGTTTAGTTTCTTCTCCTCAACCTTTCCATATGTATAGAACCCACTACCAGTCTTTATTCCTAATTTATTCTCTCCTACCATTTGAGTTAGTAAGGGATCCGGTGAGAAAACACTATAACCAGATAATGCCTTTAGGTCTTCTAAAGCCTTAACCACGCTATCAATTCCTAGTTCATCTGCATATTGGAATATTCCCTTTGGAAGTCCTAAGCCTAATCTCACACCTAAATCTATGTCATCCCTACTTGCTATTCCTTCTCTCAATAGTCTAGCAGCCTCATTTACAGCTCCAGCTAAAATTAATACGGGGTTTAATTTATCAGCTAATTCTTTTGGCAATTCTGGTTTAACATACTTGCCTGGTCCTGGATATGTATAGAAACCTTTTCCAGTTTTTACACCTAGTTCATTGTTCTTAAACTTCTGCTCTATTAGACTGCATATTGGTATATCATCTCTTATCCCTAATTCCTCTCTAGACTTTGAAACGTAATATGCAACATCTACTCCAGTATAGTCTATTAACTCATACACCCCCATTGGAAATCCTAATTTATATCTAGCTACTGAGTCAACTTCTCTGTAGTCCGCAACTTTCTTCTCCACTAATATACATGAGGCGACATTTATCTGGCCCAATATCCTATTAACAACATAACCTGGTACGTCTTTGTTTATCATTATTGGTTGTTTGCCAAACCTCTTTGCTAAATCGTAAGTTATTTTGGCGGTTTCGTCGCTAGTTTTATCTCCTTTCATCACTTCCACAAGTTGCATTAATACTGGTGGGTTAAAGAAGTGCATCCCCACAACTTTATCTGGTCTCTTAGTAGCTTCAGCTATTTTAGTAATTGGTAGACTGCTCGTATTTGTGGCTAATATTGCATGAGATGGTAATAATTCGTCAAGTTTAGAAAATACTTGTCTTTTTATATCTATCCTCTCTGTTGAAGCTTCTATTGAGAAGTCTGCGTCACTTACTGTCTTATCTAATCCCAATATAGTAGTTATCCTGGACATTATGGTATCGATACTCTCTTTTATCTGTCCTCTCTCTCGTAACTTACTTAAACTCCATCTTATCCTTTCTAATGCACTGTTTAATATGTCTTGAGATATATCGCTTAAGTACACCTTATATCCTGAAATTGCAGCAATTTCAGCTATACCATGTCCCATTGTTCCTGCTCCGACTACAAGTACTTTTTTAATATCTTCTACTTTCATCGGATAAAGATAAGCAAAATAAGGTTAAAAAGTAATCTCAATTCAATCTTCATACAATTTTTAATATTTACCCATTTTATATCAACTACTCATAGTATAATAAATACTATTAGTGTTGTTTATCTCCCTTATAACGCCCTCTTCGACCAAGTATTTAATATGTGCTAATGTTTCCCCCATTGCCAATTGCTTATCAAAAGTAGAGAGTTCATCCCACTTCTTATACCAAGAAATTCTAGACGCAATATCAAATCCATTAGCCCTTCTCAAAACACTTATAATATTCTTTATTTCCTCTAGTCTTTTTTTATGGTGTTCCTTTATTTCCTCTACCCTTTTACTTACATCTTTGAATGGCTCTCCATGTGCTGGATATAATTGCTCAACACTTAATCTTTCTATCCTATCGAGACTTTCTAAATATGCCTTCAATGGGTTATCTTCCAATCTCAATAACGATACATTTGGCGTTATGTCTTGCAATATGTGATCCCCGCAGAAGACTACTTTGTCGTAGGCTAGGCAAATATGTCCCATGGTATGACCAGGCGTTAATAATACTCTCATCTGTCCTTGCCCAAATTTTACCACATCCCCATCCTTAACGGTATTGAAATTTACGCTGTCAATTATTTCGTTAAATCGACTTCTATTTTTAAACATTTTCTGAATGAACTCTTCTGGAAATCCGTTCGCGAGAAGATATTGTCTCATTTCCTTTTCATATTCTTCACTTACCAGATAGGCTATATATTCGAACTCCCTATCCGATATCAATATGTCACTCTTATCCTTAAACAATCTAACTAGCCCCATGTGATCTGGATGGTAGTGGGTAATTACAACTAAGTTTGGATAACCATGAGCCTTCAAATAATTTGTTAAAGTGATTACATCTTCTTGAGTAGGTAGTCCAGTATCGATTAGTATGCCCTCTTCATTATCTTTTACTAAATATGTGTTTATGTACTTTAAGGGACCTTGCATTGGTAACTTTAAAGTAAATATCGTCACAAACTCACTATCTCTTGACTAACTTTAAAATTTATCTCTTTAGTCCAATAAACTTATTGTACTTTCATTGACCTTAAAAATTGAATAAATAGATAAATAATAAGAAGGTTTGCCCTTTGCTCTAATTAGGAGTTAAACTCATTCGAATTTTGTATCAAATTTCTCTATGATATATATTATTGATAGCTAATATCTAATTATACAATTTATGTATAAGTCTAAAAAATTGACTTTCATAAGATATTTTTATGAATTTATTGATCTAAGTAACCTCATGAGTAGTAAGTTAGATGAATATCTAGCTAGGATAGATAGATTACCAACCTGGGGACTATCATATGCGCTACTATGGGCATTAGGGATAGGGTATTTTGCCACCCTATATGATGCAGTATCGAATTTAGGTTACGCTTTACCATTTATCCCTTTCATAAACGCAACTCAAGCTTCAATTATTGTATCTGTGGGATTAGCAGGTTACATAGTAGGTTCGATGGGATTTGGTATCGCTTCAGATAGGATAGGTAGAAGACCAATACTGATTGTCACGTTTGCGCTTCTAGGAATTGGCAGTTTAGGTATGGGTTTAGCTACTAACTATTTTACGCTTTTTATTTTTAGAGTACTAGAGGGCATAGGTATAGGAGCAGCTCTCAATTTAGCTATGGTCTATGTTGCAGAGTTTTCTCCTAGTACGAAAAGGGGAAAATATGCAAATTGGATTTTCATTTCAGGGTGGACAGCAGTGGGGGCAGGTACGGTAGTCGCAGCGTTTATCGTCACTATTAGCCCTACAATAGGTTGGAGAATAATTTTCCTTTTGCCTGGAGTCTTAGCTCTTATAACTACTGTCATTTTAGCTATTTCATCACCAGAAAGTGTTAGAATATTGGTGAAGAAAGGAAAGATACAAGATGTGGAAAGGATTGTAAATAGAATGGAAGAGATAAGTATGAGGAGAGCTAAAATGGAATCGCTTCCACAGCCTAAGATAGTTCATTACGAAGAGATTCCATCCTATAGCCAACTGAAAATACTAAGAGAGCCGAAATATCTTAAGCGTCTAATTTCGCTTACAGTTTTCTGGTTCTTCATTTACTTTATACAATACACATCCACTGGACTCGGTCCTACATTCGTAAAAGTAGTGGTAGGATTTTCTCCGGCCCAATATGCAGAGTATATTAGATTATCAGGGTTTGCAGCGATAGGAGCCACCATAATCTCATTTTTATTGCTAGGCATTGTGGAAAGGACTGATAGAAGGTTATTAACCCAGATTGGAGGAATAGGGTTCCTAGTTAGCTCTTTCGTTTCAACTTACTTATTGCTTAACAAGGAACTTATAACTTGGTTTATAACATATTTTCTCCTTGAATTCATTCTTAACCCGCCATACCTAGCTGGATATTTAATGAGTAGCGAAGCCTTCCCAACGGCAGTTAGATCAACAAGCTTCGCCATAACTGATGGTATAGGGCATTTGGGTGGAGTTGTTGGGCCTTTGCTCTTATTTCCCTTAATAGGGATAATAGGTCCATTACCAGCATGGATAGTTCTAGGTTTTCCAGTTCCTTTTGCTGCTGCATTGTTATGGTTTACAATTCCAAAGACAGTAGGGGTTAGACTTGAGGAGGTCAATGAAGCTTACAGAGAGGGCGCTACACAAAGATAAGTCATAGCTAAATAATCATTAGCGAAACTTTAGAGAATTAATAGTGAAAGTTTCTTAAAATTAAATAGTAAACTATATATGGAGTCAAAAATATAAGATTGATTAGGTGGAAGGATTCCTCTAGATCCGGAAGTAAGTAGCATTGAAGAAATGGAAGCTAAAGGTATTTACGCTATACCCAGTAGAGGAGGGCCAAATAACCCTATCTGGGCTTACGCGTTAGCAAATCCACATATGCCAGGTCCAGATCCCAAATATAAGACTATAAGTGATTTCTTAATGGATAGTTTGTATATAAGTGGATCAGCGAATCCTTACGATTATCCATGTTCTAAAAAAGAAGATGTTCCCAATTTTAGCTTCTTTCGACTCTTACTGGCCATAGGTTAAGTCTAGAAAGGGGGTTAAAATTTGACTATAAGGAAATACTTGTACCCACTATAGCATTTGTCAGCAAAAGGTTCGGTCTTCAAGTCTTTGACAGCTAGAGATTACCTCCAAATAGTGAAGTCATCTCGTTGAAGGGATATGGCCATTTGGATGTGTACACTGGACTGAATCCTTTTTCATGTTAATAGAAATCTTTTTATATTTAAGTATGTTAAGATTTCATTGATAAATGATGATCTCTCATGCCGATGTGGGCTATGCCCAAAAGGGTGAGGGGGATTACGGAGATGTGAGCCCAGTGCCGTTGGGGTCGAAGGAGCCCCATGACCCACATACCGTTAAGTTTGGTAGGTGGTTGAGGGCTAAGTCTCTACACTCGATCATGAATGAATATAAAATGATTGAAATGAAAGTGTAGGGGACAAACGGAAAACAGTGAAAAAGACGTCAACTCCATAGTGTTAAAGTGGTTGTCGCAACAACATTAATTACTTTATTTCACCTTTCTTTTCCCTATATTTAACCATCTCTACTAATATTTTATCAATGTTCTCCAATTTTGAGGCTGGAGGATTTCCCTTCAACTCGCTATAAGCTCTAGCCAAATTTCCAATTATCCTCTCCTTACTTATCCATTCCTCATATTTGCCTAAATTTACTTCATAGGCAGCTCTAATAGGATCATCAATATTCTTCATCAGTTTTCTAGCCTCATCCCTCACAAAGATTAAGTAATCCCTTGATTCATATAAGGTTTTTCTATCATAACTTACCTCACCGTGACCAGGTACATAAACCTCTGCGTTAAGATTAGCTAGGTTCTCTAACGTATTTATATATCCTTGAATGTAGCCCATTAACGCAAATGGAGTACAAGGTGGAGAAAAGAGGAGGTCACCAGTAAATACAACCTTTTTATTAGGAACATAGACGTAGATGTCACTAATCGTATGTGCGTAGCCAACATAAGCTATTCTAACTTCATCATCATCAATAAATATTCTCATCTCATCATCAATTACTACTTCTTGGGGAGTGTATTTATAGCCCGAAAAATCTATTGTACTAAATAACTTCTCGTAGGGATTACTCCCTCTCTTCATTCCCTCTACTACCTTCTCCCTACAATTCTTATGGCAAATGGTTATTGCGTTAGGGAATAAGTGATTAGTCCACAAATGGTCTTCATGTTCATGAGTATTTATCAAATACTTTATTGGCTTATCCGTTACTTTCCTTATTTCAGAAATGAATTGTTTAGTCATTTTCTCATTCGTTAATGAATCCACTACTATAGCGTAATTTTTACCAATTATTACCCCAGTATTGCTTAAGAACCAATCACCATTAGGTTGAATGAAAGCGTATACGTTATCACTTATCCTTTCGAACTTATATTGAACTTCCATGATAATATATTACCTTTTTCGATTAAATATTTTTAGAGAGCATGAAACTACTAAGTTTCGTTAAGGATAATAGGGTAAGAAGTGGTGTTTTGGTTAACGATGAGCATGTGGCAGATCTGAATACCTCCTGTTATCTAATGCTAATGGAGAAAGGGGAAGATGAACAGTTTGTGGAGAGGTATTGCCAAGCTATTGTCCCTCCAGATATGCTAAGTGTTCTTCAAGCTGGAGATAGGGGATTGGAAATGGTCAAGGAAATTTTGGAGTGGGCAAAGAAGAGAAATGAGGTTCTTTATAATATTAATCATGTTAAGTTAAAGGCCCCATTATTAAGGGCGAATATGTTAAGGGATTTCTTAGCATTTAAAGGTCACGTTGAGGCTACTTATAGGAGAAGAGGGCAGCCTATTCCTGAAGAATGGTTCAAGATACCTATTTATTACAAGGGAGATCCAGCAATATTTTATGGTCATTTAGAGGAAGTACCTTGGCCGAAGTACTCTAATCACGTTGATATAGAGTTAGAAATAGCAGCCATAATATATAAGAAAGGTAAGGATATTGATAAAAGAAAAGCAAAGGATTACATATTAGGTTTTACAATTTTCAATGATTTTAGTGCGAGAGATATACAAATGGCTGAAATGAAAGGTTTGTTAGGTCCAGCTAAGGGTAAGGACTTCGCCAATGGATTGGGGCCTTGGATAGTTACTAAGGACGAGTTATCAGACATTAAGGGGTTAGGAGTTTACGCTAAAATCAATAATGAAATCTGGTGTGATACTAGGGCAGAGGACATGCAATGGACTTTTGAAGAAATGATAGAATATGTCTCACAAGACGAACACATTAGGCCCGGCGATGTTTTCGGTAGTGGCACTGTAAGTGGATGTACTGGATTAGATATAGGTAAATCGTTAAAGCCAAATAGTAGTATAGAACTTTATGTGGAAAAAATAGGTATTCTGAAAAATGTTATAGTAAAAAATCAATAGTTAAATATTTTTTTAATTGATGATGCAATATGATGTATTGCCTCCCTTCCCACATCTAAATATTCGTAAAAGCTCACGAAACCGTGAATCATGCCGTTATATCTTAAGCTTATTGCCTTTACTCCACTCATCTTCAATTTATGAGCGTAAATTTCCCCTTGATCTCTTAAGGGATCATACTCAGCAGTTATTACCAACGCTGGAGGAAGGTTATGTGGATTAGCGAACACAGGTGAGGCTAAAGGATTATAATAGTCATTATCATCCTTAACATACTGCTTATTGTACCATAAAATTCTCTCATAGGTTAGGAAATATCCATCACCGTAATTATATATTGAGGGGGAGGAATCTAACATGTTAACTACAGGGTATATTAAAACTTGATACTTCACAATATTATCCTTATTATCTCTATTAAGAATACTAACTACTGCAGACAAATTGCCTCCTGCACTATCACCGGCAACTGCAATTTTTGACGTGTCTATTGATAACTTTCCTCCATTATTAGCCAACCACTTAACAACGTCATAAGCTTCATAAACTTGTGTAGGGAATTTGTGTTCTGGAGCTAATCTATAATCCACTGAAACTACTATCGTATTTGATAATTTCGAAATTAGCCTACATACACTATCATGAGTATCTAAGTTCCCATAAACGAAACCTCCTCCATGATAATACACTACAGCGGGTAGGTTTTCCTTTAGGCTTGGAAAATAGAGTCTAATTTTTATATCCCCATTACTCCCTGAAATAGTCATATTACGGATATCATTCAGTTCAACTTTCTCTTTATTAAACAAATTGACAAAAAGTTCATTTCTGACTTTTCTGAACTCTTGTGGTGTTAGAGGAGTTGTAGGTAATAACGAATTTATTTTAGTTAGGAGATCTTTAACTTGAGGATCAAGTGGCATGTTATAATAAATATGTTGAATTAAAATAAATATTTAGCTGAAGAATTTTTTCGGATTCTCCTTGAATATTATATCTATAACCTCCTCACTCACTCCATTTTTCTTTAAGAACGGTATGGTATCCTCAAATATTAGTGCCATACTCCATCTTGGAGCGAGTTTAGGTTTAAGCTCTGGTCTAGCAGTCCCCCAGTCAATTGTGCAACAATAGTCATGTGAAATCATTATCCTATCAGAGTAACCATCCTTGATTAGTTTCAATGTTGTTTCATTTCTCTTATCAACTGGTAAGAACAAATCTAAACCATATCTATCTAATCCGATAAAGGATCCCTTATCTGCTATCTTCTTTATATAATCCGTATTATCAGTGTCCCCCAAATGTCCTATTAATATCTTTCCTGGATCAACACCTTCTTCCATTAATATTCTCTGTTCTTCTAATCCAGTGTTATTGTGAGCATTAGAATGCGTAATTATAGGTACTTTAGCTTCCTTATGGGTTATAGCTGCTGCTCTTATTACCTTCTCTACATCTTTAGTAATGCCTGGCTCGTCTGCAGCTATCTTTACGAAGCCAGCCTTATTGGAAGTAGCCTGTATTCCCTCTTTTATATCGTGAATAAATAGGTCAGCTATCTCATCAATTGACCTATTTAAGAAATAGAAAGGTAAGTCAACGTATATGTAAATCCCCGTCCCTGCTACCAAATTTATCCCAGTGTCCTTAACTACCTTTTCCATAAATCTAATGTCCCTTCCCAATCCCATTACTGTAGGATCCACTATAGTCTTTACTCCAAATTGTATAGCCCTTTTAACCTCATTTACAGCGTTTCTTAACTCCTCATCTTCATTGTACAAATGAGGCCATTGATATCTGACTGCTTCACTAAAAACTCTTAAATGTTCATGAATCAGCGTAAATCCCATATCCTCAGCTTCTATTGGCTCTTTCCCAACTAATGGTATTCTCATATAATAGTTTATTTTTATCCATAATAGATAAGCTTTTCTGTGAATAAAGGTTTATTAGTGTATATATCTAAATTTTTCTGTGAACCAAAGTATATTATCTGATAGACCATGGTTTAAATATTGGCCACCTAAATTACCTAAGTCATTAGACTACCCAGAAGTTCCCCTATTCAATATTGTTGAGGTCTCCTCACAGAGGTATCCTAATAAGACTGCTATAATATATTATGGTAATAGGATAACGTATAGGGAATTATGGGAAATTATACTTAGATTTTCAGCATTTCTACATAATGAACTTAAAGTGAGAAAAGGGGATCGAATAGCAGTATTTATGCCAAACTCAATACAATGGGTTATAGCGTATTTTGGAATTCTAAGAGCTAACGCGATATTGATTCCAATAAACCCATTATTGGCAGAAGATGAGCTTAACTACATACTTAGGGACTCTGGTTCAGTTGGAGTAATAACTTTGTCCTCATATCTTAACAAGGTACTTAAAGCTAAAGAGAATACTCAAGTTAAATGGGTTATAGCAGGTAAGTTTAAGGACTATCTTCCAGAGAAACCAGAAATAAAGGTCCATCCATTGATGCAGAAAGAGCCAGAGTTAAGCGATGACGTGATTCCTTGGAAGGAAACTTTAAGAAACAATTATACTCCACCATCAGTTGAGGTAAGGGCTGAAGATATTGCCGTAATTCCCTATACTTCGGGCACAACTGGAGTTCCAAAGGGTTGTATTCATACGCATTCAACCATATGGCCTACGATCTTGGGTTCAGTTATCTGGAATACGTTAGCGCCTTCTGCAGTAACCTTATCGTCGTTACCAGTATTTCACGTGACTGGTTTCGTTCATAGCTTAAACGCTCCATTATATGTTGGGAGTACGATAGTTTTACTGACTATTTGGGATAGGGAGGCAGCCCTAGATGCGATAGAGAAGTATAAGGTCACCCATTGGACTAACATATCCACCATGGTTGTAGATTTGTTAGCTACACCAGGCGTAGAAAAGAGGAATTTGAGCTCGCTAATGCTGGTAGGTGGAGGAGGTGCTCCCATGCCTGAGGCTGTTGCTAGAAAGTTAAAGGAGTTAACTGGGTTAGATTATATTGAGGGTTACGGATTAACTGAAACCATGTCTCAAACCCATGTTAATCCTCCACAGAGACCTAAGTTACAGTGTTTAGGGATTCCACATTTTGGAGTTGACGCTTTAATAATCGATCCATCCACTGGTGAAGTGCTTCCACCTAATAGGGAAGGGGAAATAATAGTTAGGTGCCCTAGTTTATTTAAGGGTTATTGGAATAATGAGGAAGAAACTAGGAAGTCATTCATAACTGTTAATGGTTTAGAATATTTCAGAACTGGAGATCTTGGATATATGGATGAGGAAGGATATTTCTTTATCCTCGATAGAATAAAGAGAATGATAAATAGAGCGGGATATAAGGTATGGCCAACTAAGGTAGAAAACAAACTATATCAGCATCCGGCAGTTTTAGAAGCGTGTGTAGTTGCTACACCAGATCCGAGAACTAATGAGGAAGTTAAGGCGTATATAGTATTAAAACCAGAATATAAGGGGAAGATAAGTGCAGAAGAAATAAGGGAATGGTGTAAACAACACATGAGCGCTTATGAATATCCCAGGGTTATAGAATTTGTAGATTCATTACCAAAGAGTGGATCAGGTAAAATATTGTGGAGGATACTTCAAGAGAAAGAGAAAGGAATCAGTAACAAATAAGCTAATGAGAAGTTAGAGATTTTTTTACTAATACGAAGAATATTAATTACAATAGATCATGATAATTTTGAAGAAATACAGTTTATTATATGGCTTATATTGGGCTCGGCTATTCTTCTAATGTTGTCCTCCCCTAAAAGTTTAGATAACATTCCAAGATCTACCCTGGCAAACCAACTCACTCTAGTAATTTCCTCACCTTCCTCTAATCCCATGACGATATTAAACTTTATTCCAACCCCAGCAGATCTACCGTTACCGTTTATCTCTACACTAGTCTCTTTTTCAAGGATATTTGCAGTTATTAAGGCAGTTAATGTGCTCATATGGGGTATTTTCATTTGCGACACATCTAGCTTGAAATTCGCTTTAAATGCATTATTCATTACCTCATAGCTCTGTAATCCAGGGAGGCATTCTGCAAACTGCTTAGGATTAGTTAAGAATTCCTTAGCTGCGTTTATCTTTTTCTTTACCTCAAAAATTCCCTTAAAATCCATTTCCTATATCCTCCCCCTAGAAATTAGTGATAAAAAAATATATAGTGAACTTAAATACCTTTCCTCATCTAAGGATCCTTTCCTATCTAAAATACTCTTCACCACCGCTTTAGGTATCCCAATCCTTTCAGCGTAATCCAACAGATTAATATCTAGAGGGCTAATCAGCTTAGTCATTGCAGTTTTACTCACACTCTTTATGCCTAGCTTAGAAGAGACTAAATCAGCTACTCTTTCTCCAACTAGTCTACCAGTTGTAAACTTACCACCAATTACGGATACTAATCCTCTTAACCCATTTTCTTTTTCGTGATCAATTAATCTAAAATCCCTAGTAGCCTCTCTTGCAGAGACATCAATTCTAATTAAAGGTCTTATGGAGGCATAAGATCTAACTACCTTCATTTCCTTTAATTTTGGTATTAGGTAAGCTCCCTCACTTACTAACATATTAATATCTTCATCTGACATGGTGAAGTTGTCTGGATCCTCAATAATTGTAGCTGTAGTTCCTAGAATTGACGAATCAGCGTATGGTACAATTATGTCTCCATCAGAGGGCGGTCTCAATCTATTAATAACCATGTTGTTAACCCTTTGGGCAAAGACTGTCATAATTCCCGCAGTTGGCATTATTGGTATTTCCTCTAAACCAGCCATCCTTATAATTTTGAAGGACCAGGGTCCTGCTGTATTAACTATAAAGTCAGATTTTATCACGTTAGTAGTATTGTTTATTTTGTCGAAAACCTTAACTCCCTTAACACTATCTTTATCCCTTATAAACTCTACTACCTCATTATACGTTAAAATCTTAGCTCCGTTTAACGATGCTGTAACTGCGACGCTAGCCATTAGGTCGTAACCATAAACTACTTTGTCGGGAACCCAAATCGCCAGCTTTGTATCCCTATTAATAAAGGGTTCACTCTGTAACAACTCATTAACGTCCACGACTTTATGTTCGATTCCAACTTCTTTTAACGCTTTCATGAAAGTTTCAGAGAATTGTAGGTCATCGTTAGTAATGCCAAGAAATACTCCACCAGTATCTTTCACTGCATGAGGAGCAATTTTCGATATTATCTTATTCTCTTGAATACACTCCTTAGCGGATTCTGGATCAGATACCGCATATCTAGCCCCACTATGAAGAAGCCCGTGAAATTTTCCGGAAGTTCCAGAACCTATATCGCTTCTTTCTACCAGTATTATGTCAATTCCTCTTAACGCTAAATCTAAGGCAGTAAATAAACCGCTGATTCCTCCTCCAATTACTGTTACTGTAGATTTAATCTCCATAGTAATGTGTTACGAACCTAGCATTAAAAATGTTGATATTGGTAACTCGCTTATAGATATATCACTTGTAAATTTTGTTTTTTAAAATGTATCTAGTAATCAATATTACTTAGATATAAATCCAAATATCTTCCTAAAATGATCTAAAAGAGTTAAATATTAGTTAAACAAATAATTTTATTGTGCCTAATAGCTTCATCTTTGCAATAGATGAGGGAACAACAAGTGCTAGGGCAATAATCTACAATCAAGATTTAGAAATAGTAGGAATAGGTCAACACGAGTTCCCTCAGCATTATCCACAACCAGGGTATGTTGAACATAACCCCCATGAGATATGGAATTCACAAATGCTGGCCATAAAGGAGGCGATGGAAAAGGCAAAGATTGAGGGCAAGCAGATTACCGGAATTGGAGTGACCAATCAGAGGGAGACTATAATACTGTGGGATGTAAAAAGTGGAAAGCCAATTTACAATGCAATAGTTTGGCAAGATAGAAGAACTTCACATACAACAGATTGGCTAAAGTCAAATTACTTTAGGATGATTAAGGATAAAACGGGGCTAGTTCCAGACCCTTATTTTAGCGCATCCAAGATAAAGTGGATATTGGATAACGTTCCTAATGCAAGGGAAAAGGCTGAAAGAGGAGAAATAAAGTTTGGAACTGTAGATACGTATCTAATATGGAAATTAACTAATGGGAAAGTTCACATAACTGATTATTCAAACGCCTCAAGAACCGTGTTATTTAATGAATCCTATCTGTTTCGTTAATATTGGAAAGTAAAATACGCCAAGTACTGATGCAACTCTACTAATTTCAGTAGCAAATCCTTGTCCAACCGCCCTAACTGGAGTTGGATATAGTTCAGTTGGATAAAATAATGTTACTGCTCCTGACCATTGTTCAAAGGCTACGAACAACATGAAATATGGTACTAATATTCCTCCAGAGAGTGTCCAGAATGCAAATAATTCAATAAATATAATGTGATAGAAAAACAATATTATAACTAGTTGAGAATAGAAGTCAATTATATCTTTCAATATGAGGGAAGATTAATATTTTATTGT
>Ga0105117_1000195_pt1 | contig 17694 bp, 20 predicted proteins | sample OSP_15_2_FD_79144 | JGI IMG/M metagenome (GOLD analysis project Ga0105117, IMG submission 79144) | Extremophilic microbial mat communities from Yellowstone National Park, USA - OSPB_Slides-mat_host_7_15 | ecosystem: Environmental > Aquatic > Thermal springs > Hot (42-90C) > Microbial mats ... | reverse complement strand
TATTTCCTGTTAGATATGGTGACGATAGCCTTAAATATCACCAAAGGGTCACTGACACATGGCCATAATACTGTATTGCGTAAACTGCGGCAGGGTTGTAATGGTCTTTAGGAGATTAAGACCCTATAGTGAGGTCTGGGAGCTACTCATTAAGAGGACGGGTGGGAGGTGCCCATACTGCGGCTACAGGTTTAATCAGCTTGACGTTAGACACGTGAGCTATAGTATTGGGGATAGGGTGAGTAGGGGCATGGAGATTGTCAACCAAGCGAAGCTGTGAGGTTAAGTTTAATTGTCTGTACTGGGCCCACTAAAAATGCCGTTGTACAGGTTAGGCAGCATTGAGGGGGAGGCGGTTAATGAACTAACCACCAGGAAGTATATTAATGGTGAGAGGGTTACCATAGCCCACTTCACCTTTAAGAAGGGGGCTAGGGTGAGGAGGCATTCCCACATCAATGAGCAATTCTCGATAGTACTGACGGGTAGGTTAAGGTTCAGGGTTGGTGATGAAGAGTACGTGGCAAATGATGGTGATGTGGTTTACATACCACCCAACGTGGAGCACGAGGTTGAGGTACTTGAAGACTCAATAATAATAGATGTCTATAGTCCAATTAGGGAGGATTGGCTTAGGGGTGAGGACAAGTACTTGAGGTAGCCGAGTAAGCGACCTTATAATGTTAAAATTTAACCTAAGCTAAATGTAAAAATACGCTTACTGTTAGGCCTAGAATAAAATCAGTAACTATTTTTGCCTAAGATAAAATCAGCGAAAACCTTAAATTAGCGTAAACCACAGTCACGTGTATGTCGGCTATTAGATTTGCAAATAGCTCAGAATCATTAAGCACAATCCTTGGTGAGGTCAGTAATGTCTTTGGTCATGTGTATAGGAGTATCTTGGCCTCACCCAGTGGTGTCTTCATCTTCTTCATAGCCCTTCCCAATAGGCCCGGTGCCTTAGCGAGGCTAGCCTCCTCACTTGCTGAACTGGGCCTAAACCTAATCCTAACATACCTATATACCGTGAGCGAAGACTTAGCAATGGCACTGTTAATTTATGAGGCCAAGGATGGCTTGTTCGAAAAGGCCGTGGACGAGTTGAGAAAAGGAGGTGCAGTGGTCAGGGAGGCTTATGAAGTTAAGGTTACAAGGTCTATAAAGTAATGCCCTTTGTAAGGGTAAAGGTAATGGAGCTATTCAATGCCATGGTTTAAGTCAGAGTCAACTTGCCGTTAATCCTACTGCCAAGTTTTTAAAGCTGGTTTAGGCATGCGGTAACGTGCCCACGTACTACATTGAGACCTACGGCTGCTGGCTTAACAAGGCCGACTCAGCCTTGATAGAGGAGGATTTGGGTAAGATGGGGTACGTTAAGGTTGACGACCCAGTTAAGGCTGATTTAATAGTGATTAATACGTGCGCCGTTAGGGAGGATTCAGAGGCTAGGGAGCTTAAGGCTATTGAGAGGTACTATAGGTTGGGTAAGAGGCTGGTGGTCGCCGGATGCCTAACTAAGGCCAGACCCAGTGAGATAGTGAAGATAGCTCCCAACGCCCAGCTACTAACGCCTAACGCTGTTGAGAACGCTGCAAGGGTTCTTCAGGGTAGTGAGGAGCCGAGTGAACGCACCATGGCTAGGATACCCCAGTTCAATGGGATTGGGCACATTTACGTGGTGCCCATTCAAGTTGGTTGCCTAGGTAACTGCACATACTGCGTGGTCAAGTACACGAGGGGTGGTATGGGTTGGGTTAGGAGCGCTGACCTAGGCATGGTTAAGGAGTACGTAGCTAAGGCCGTGGCCAAGGGTGCTAGGGAAATTTACCTAACTGGACAGGAGGTTTCAGCGTACGGTAAGGATAAGGGCTACGATTTAGTCGACCTACTTGAGTCAATACTAAAGGGCGTGGATGGAAGGTACCTGATTAGGCTTGGCATGCTCGAGCCCCTTGAACTTGAAAGAATAATACACAGGCTAATTGACGTTATTAAGAGTGATTGGAGGGTTTACAGGTTCTTCCACATACCAGTCCAAAGCGGCAGTAATAGGGTTCTTAGGTTAATGAGGCGTAAGTACGATGTGGATCTGTTTAAATGGGAGGTTAACCTGATTAGGAGGAGCTTCCCAACAACCTTCATAGCCACCGACATTATAGTTGGGCACCCTGGGGAATCTGAGGAGGATTTTGAGGAGAGCGTTAGGCTTGTTAAAGATTTGAGCATAGATAAGGTTCACGTGGCCAGGTATAGCCCAAGGCCATTCACCGAGGCGGCGTATATGAGGCAAATCCCTGACCAGGTTAAGAAGCAGAGGAGCAGCATCCTCAGTAAGGTTGCCCTTGAAGTGGCTTATTCAAGGAACCTCCAGTACGTTGGTGGGGTTTACGAGGGCATTGTAAGCTCGGTGGGGTTTAGGGGTAAGGGCCTAATGGTTAGGTTAATGGACTATAGACCCGTGGTTGTTGAAAAGGGCTTCCTAGGCTCCTTCACCAAGGTTAAGGTGACCGACGCCACACCAATAAACCTGGTGGGTGAGGTTCTGGAGTAGCTTAGGTTGCAGATTTTTAAGTGCAGGGTTAACTAAACCAGCACATGGGTAACAGCAAGATACGTAATACTTCCCTCACATTAAAGATAGTTGCGTCAATAATATTGACGCTGCTAGCTGCATACACATCAATGGGGCTTGTTAAGGCTACCGAAACTAATAATACCTACGTACCATCAAGCTTAAGGGAGTTATACGCCAAGAGGGCTGTTGAAACATTCAATTCACTTCAGGCCCATTACTACTTAAGTGGGTTAAACCTGTACAGAGGCTTAACATGCGGCAAGTACAGCTGTCTTTGGACATACTCCCAGGTAATGTCGGCTGTGGTCTACCTGGCATTAACCCCAGGCCTAGGCAACTTCACGATGCTTTTCAGCAGTTACTACTCGGGTTTAAGCCATTACGCTAACCCCATAAATCCCTTATCAGGGTACGAGTCAACTGTAACACCACCACTGGGTCCAGGTGGAGACACTTATTACGATGATAATGAGTGGGTTACCTTAGCCCTAATAGACATGTACCTGATCACCAACAACACAAGTTACCTTAATAGGGCTGAGGAGCTATTCAACTTCATAATCAGCGGGTGGAGCAGCAACTCATCGTTAAGATGCCCAGGCGGTATATACTGGAGGGTTGGTGACCTATCGAGAAACACATGCTCAAACTCACCGGCAGCCGAGGCTGCGGCTGAGCTGTATTTGATAACTGGTGACCAGAGTTACCTTAGGTGGGCGATTAGGATACTCAACTGGGTTAACAAGTGTCTAGGTTCACCAAGCCACCTCTATTACGACCACATAAACCCAGACGGAACCATTGACGAGACCATTTGGAGCTACAACCAGGGCACCACAGCAGCGGCCGCAGCATTAATATACGAGGCCACTCACAACGAGTCTTACCTGAAGTTAGCTGAGGACTCGGCTTACTCATCACTAAGCTACTTCAGTCAAGGTGCCATATACTCCCAGCCGCCTGAATTTAACGCAATATACTTCAGAAGTATCAGGAAGGTTATTACCATAAGTAACAACAATACGTTAGCCAAGATGTACTGGAACCTTCTACTTCAGTACGTTAACAACACCTGGTTAACCTATAGGGATCAGGAAACCGGCCTAATAACCATGGGTCAACCCCTAAGCTCAGTGAACCCAGATGATGTGGAAATATGGACCGCGGCAATGGTTCAACTATACTCACTAATAGCAGGTGCCCAGCAACCGGCACTTACCCCCATTAAGGCGCCTAGGCCTTCTCAGGCGTGGTTAACCACATCAATAACCCTAATATTGATACTAGTAGCGGCCATAGCCATTGCAATTTACCTAATCCTCAAGGGGGTTAAACATTAACGGGAAGCGCATGGTGAACTGTTTAAAAGCTAGGCCTTAGAACAGCCTCAATGATCATCATTAAAATTGGGGGGTCGGCGTTCAGCAATAAGACTATTCCACTATCATTCAATGAGGCACCAATACGAAGGTTAGCACTACTAATAAGGTCCCACGGCATGGTGCCGGTGATTGTACATGGTGGTGGTTCATTTGCCCACCCCGTGGCTAAGGCCTATGGGTTGAATAGGGGTATTAGGGATGAGGGGCAGTTGATAGGGGTGGCCTTAACCTCACTAACCTTAACCATGCTTAACGGGAGGATAACATCAATATTCTCAAGCGTTGGGCTACCAACATACACCCTAAGGACAGGGGCTGTGTTTATGCGTAGTGGGCGGGAACTTAGGTTAAGTGACGACGCAGTCCACCTAATGAGGAGGCTGGTTAGCATGAGTGTCATACCCATGTTGTACGGTGACGTTATAATTGACGATGAACTTGGCTTCAGCATACTCAGCGGTGACGACATAATGGTTGAGTTAGCTAGGGCGCTTAAGCCAAGTAAGGCATTATTCCTAATGGACGTTGACGGCGTCTACACGAAGGGACCTGGTAGGGGTGAGTTGATTAGGGTGTTTAAGCCAAGCATGAGGGTGGCCTATGGTAACAGTGGCATAGACGCCACAGGAGGATTAGCGAATAAGTTAACCAGCGCAATTAAGATATCCAGCCTGGGCGTTGAGACATACCTATGCTCAATTAACGATGGGGAATCAATAAGCCGCGTACTAAGCGGCATCAAGCCCATGAGGTGCACTAAGGTTGAGGCTGATTAGCTTAACTACTTCTGAATTACCATAGCGCAGGTAATCTAAATGGAGAGAAGCTATGGATTTTAGTAAAACATCATTTATCCGTTCCTTGAGTCCCATTACTCATGAGGTTATTGATTAGGCTTATTTTATGATTTAATGGCGATGACCTAGTCAATGGTAGTGAGCGTGAATTAAATAATCAGTGAGCCGTGCGGTAAAGGTGAAAGGAAGTATCTCGATCTTAAGTTTTACTTATTAGGTTAGGCAACCTACGTACACAGTTTGGTTGTATGAGGAGATACCACTGACGTAGTATGGGCTTTGCCGATTAATTATCAAACCACTGGCACTCATGCCGGACTTAGGTGAGTAATGGAGCACCCACGCGAAGTCCGTCCATACAAACTCGTAGTCATATTCCACGTAGCAGATAAATAGGAACTGAAACTTAACCAAGCGGGCTGTTAATAACTTCACACCAAACTCCTCAAACAAAATGGCTGTCTGGGAGGTCTCATTACCCTGAGGCAAGGCCCACGTAGCAGCTTCTGCGTAAGCAACCGAGTATGGTTGATTTACCATCTCAGGGCCGCTTAAGTAGAAATACCAAGTGTTATTAACTAAGGCATAATTACTAGTACCGCCTGTGTTTTCCTGTATCACATGCACCGATGATGCTTCACCATATGTAGACGATGGACTTGCCGAGGGAGGAGTATACTCAGTGTATGAGTTTATGGGTATTCCTAGATATTTATCGTAATGATACACGTAATCAATCCAACCGCTCTCGTGATCAAACGTACCAATGAAATACTGTATACGACCACCATTCCTAATTATTGCATTACTTGGAATGTAAGCGAACCACACAGCGGGGTTTATGGCATACTCGAGAACGCCGCTTGTATTGATTAAATTCTTGTGAATGAAAATGCAGGTATCATAAAGGAAAGATCCGTTTCCATCACTGTAAGCCAGCAAATCTACACCATCATACATGGGTACGTAGCCAAACGCTAATTCATAGGTACCATTTTGAAGGTTGGAGCCGAAACATGGGTCTAACATGTTTGTGCTTGGGCTTAATTGGTCTTCATAAATACCTAGATTTAGGTTTGCCTCAGTTTTCTGTGCCGTCTCAGCCCACGCCTTCCTAATGCTCTCGTACTCGTTTACGAAACCTATTATTCCCTTGGCACTATAACTTGCTGTGAATATTAGGCTGTGGTTATTACCGAAGGCCGCCACGTATAATCCACCAATTGCTGGAGACATTGTGAATTTACTACCGTAAGCCCTAGCCCACGCAATGGCCAATGCGTTAAAGGCTATTGGTGCCTTGCCTGGACTTGGAACAGCAATAATGACTAAATCCTCACCCTTAAGTAATGGCTTCAGTGAGTCTATGACTAAGGATGCGTTGTTGTTGAGGTAACTCAGTAAGTAGCCCCAATCAATAATAACCACGGAGCCAGGGGAACGAGGGATAAGTTGTGGACAGTAATGAACCTAATCAGTGATTGTGGTATGCCGGTGTTGATTAGTCTTTGGGTTAGTGATTGGGGGCCGATGACGTAAATTGGCGTATTTAGGCTGGTGTTAATTGGTGGGCTTATTGGCGTTGGTGCGCTGAAGCTGTTCGCCGGCGTGCCTTGCTTACTGGCAACATGTATCGTGGGGAGTATTAGAGCTGCCACCGAGACAATAACCAATACAATTAACAAAACAACCAAAACCAACCCACCCACACCCATCAAAACCCACACCCCACAAAACCTTTATAAAAACCCCACCCCGCCGCACTATTCATAATAAAGTAAGTCAAGCAAGTTAAAAGTAGAGCGAATAAGCAATTAAACAATGCGCCTATTCACCGTCTCTGGAGATTGCGTTCGCTGTCTTCTTTTCGGTGGTTTTCCTATTTCCTAGGTTTCCTTACCATGGCGGTTCTCCGCTAGTTGCCTAGGTTCCCAACCACCATGGATCTCGGAAACCTAAGAGCATAATCAAAACATTTAGATTCTAAACCTAACTTGATAGTCATCAATGGTAATAGGCGTCATAAATGAATAAGAAGACTGAAATTAGCCCATTGTTGATTCGCATAGGGCAAAAGGGTTAAATTACGCATCAGCCTGTGGCGCCAGTGAAGGCCGTAACAGTAATCCCAGGGGTACCTGAGTCCCTTAGGCTCAGGGATGTTGATAAGCCTAAGCCGGGTAATGGGCAGGTACTCCTAAGGCCGATTAGGGTTGGCGTCTGCGGTACCGATAAGGAGATTATAGAGGGGAAGTATGGTAAGGCTCCACCAGGCAGCCAATACCTCATACTCGGCCACGAAGCCCTGGCCGTGGTTGAGGAGTTGGGGGGTGGTGTGGATAACGTGTCCGTGGGTGATGTGGTCGTACCAACGGTTAGGAGGCCTGTTAACTGCAATCTGCCGGTGGACTACTGCCCCATGGGGCATTACGTTGAGCACGGCATATGGGGGCTGCATGGGCACGCCGCCGAGTACTCAGTCACAGATGCCAAGTACCTAGTTAAGGTGCCTAAGGAGCTTGTGGACGTGGCTGTTTTAACGGAGCCCCTTAGTGTTGTGGAGAAGGGCATTGACGTTGCCATGAGTATAGGTAGGGCTAGGTTCGACTGGAAGCCAACCAATGCCCTAATACTCGGCGCCGGCCCCATAGGGCTCCTCTCCACCATGGTGCTTAGGTTAATGGGGCTGAGCACGGTGACGGTTGCCACTAGGCCCCCTGATAGCCTTAAGGCAAGGCTGGTTAGGGATTTGGGAGGCACCTACGTGGACGCCGCGTTAACCAGCGTTGAGGGTTCATTCGACATAGTGGTTGAGGCCACTGGCTCACCCCAGGTCATGGTTGACGGCTTGAGGCACCTAGCCCCAAACGGCGTAATGGTACTGCTCGGCGTCTACCCACCTGGCGGCTCAATAAGCAACCTTGGGGACTTAATGACGGACTCAGTGCTTAACAACAAGGTTATTGTGGGCTCCGTTAACGCAGGTATTAGGCACTTTGAAATGGGCCTTAGGCACATGGCCGATGCTAAAGATAGGTTTGGGGACTGGCTGAGTAGGCTGATAACCAAGAGGGCTACCCTGGACAATTACCAGGAGGCTTATTCCTGGACCCACGAGGACGTCAAGACCGTGCTTGAAATAAACCCACTTTAACCAGTTAAGACGCCGCGTTAACCTCCTCGGCAAGCTTCTCCTCAGGCTTAATCGAGGCCATCTTATCCATGACACTCCTCAACACACCCTTAACCTCATCATCACCCTTAACCTCATCAAGCTCCATGCAGTTCGTTAGAATATCCCTAAATAACTGGGTGACCAGGTCGCTCCTCAGGGTGCTTATCGCCCTCTTGTACTCCATCAGGAAGTCACCTGTTAGGAAGTTGACCACGTCCTTCAAGCTCTTGAAACCATTCTCGGCGTTCCTCAGCTCATTGATTATTGTCTCTATTGAGTAGAGTACGTTGGCGTCGTTCTCCTTAAATCCAGCGATCAACCTGGAGTACGCCTTATTGACGCAGTACCTAACGAACTTGTACGTTAATGGGTGTGGTGGCTGTTGCATAAGTCCCCAGGGTACCGGTGTTTATAAACAATTTTTCAGTTCATTACTCACCTAACCCTGACCTAACGGCCCTTTCATGAGTGGCCCTTAGGTATGACTCAAGCTTACCCCTCAATGGGCCATTCACCAACTCACTAACCAACTCCCCGGTACCCTCACACCTCAGGGCTGATATTAACCTGTACGGTAGGTTAAGGCTATTTACAGCGTCCACAGTCCTCTTAACCTCATCACCGGTGGCTATGTCAACCTTGTTAATCGCCACGATTATGTTTGCCTTGAAGCTTTGCTTAACTTCCATTAGCAGGTTTAACTGTGGTTTAAGCTCATAGCCACCGTGGAGGGTTGGGTCAAGCATGAAGACCACCACGTCTGATAGGTGCCTCAACGCCAATATCGCCTGAAGCTCAATCTTATTCCTCTCACTGAGTGGCCTATCCAGGAGGCCGGGCGTGTCTATGACTTGAACAGCGTACATCCCGTAAACCTTAACGTGGCCTATTATGAGTTGCCTAGTGGTGAATGGGTAATCCGCAACCTCAGGTTTCTTGGTTGAGACGCAGGCCACGAAGCTACTCTTACCCGTGTTGGGCATTCCAGCCACAACCACCGTGGGCTTCTCAACGTTTATGGAGGGTATCTTGGACAGTTTAATTGAAGTCTCCTTAAGGGTCCTTAACTCTGGGCCCAGGTCATTGATTAGGTCAATGATCCTTGATATGAACATCCTCCTGGCCTTAACTATCTCATCCCTATCCCCCGCAGCCCTAATGACCCTTAAGGCGTCCCTACTTATACTACCTATGGCCACGCTTGAGTTAACGAGCTTACCCACAGCATGCCTATACTCATCAACGTTTATCATCAACCCCACTAACTCCCTGTAAAACGGATGCAAGTCGTTTATGAAGGGCATGTTGTAGGCTATACCCCTAAACAGGTTAATCAACCAACTGGACGTACCCCTAACCCTAGCTACCTCAAGCCTCCTAAGTCTCTCAAGGCTGGGGAGGGGGCTGGGTGACTTAGCCTCAATGGACCTGTACCTAGCGGTGAACTGCCTAATGGCTTCCTCAGCCGTGGGAATGTAGGGTAACGTTGAGTTCAGGTACATTGAGAATCCCCATTAAAGGCCCATTAATAAAACAGTCCACACCTAGTTAAAGTTAAAAGCATCCCGAGTGGGGCTATGATGGTGGATAGCTGTGTCGGACCAAATTGAGTTAATGACGGGTACAACGGTGGGCATAAGGGCTAGGGATGGTGTTGTGTTAGCGGCTGAGAAGAGGGTCTCGTATGGCTTCTACCTAATGAGCAAGTCCGGTAAGAAGGTTTACCCAATAACGAATAGGATAGGGATAGCCTCATCTGGGATACTGGCCGACATACAGACAATAGCCAAGGTGATTAGGGCTAACATAGCCAACCTGGAGATAGAAACCAAGACCCCAGTCTCAGTTAGGGCGGCTGCTAAACTGCTCAGCATTATACTATTTCAAAATAAGTACATGCCCTACATAGCCGAGACCATGGTCGGTGGAATCGATGAGGAGGGGCCGAGGTTATTCATACTGGACTCATGGGGTTCACTCATTGAGGACGACTACGCGGCACTGGGCAATGGAGCAAGGACGGCAATAGGCATAATTGAGACAGGCTACAGCAGTGAAATAACCGTGAAGGAGGCCAAGGAACTGGCGATCAAGGCCATAAAAGAAGCCATAGCGAGGGACCCAACATCAGGAGACGGCATAGACACATTAACCATAGCCAGTAATGGCTATGTAGAAGACTCAATTAAACTTTAACACACCACCGCGGGGGTCCTCGACACGTATTAAGGAGGCGAAGTTGATCACTTTATCTATTCATTGGGAGGAGGTTTATTTGCAGGTTACTTTGGTTAGTAATTGATTGAAGATGAATCATGGTTGTTATGATAACTCCATTCTCCAAAGGGCGAAGAGGGGGTCATTTCAGGTGTAACCTTTTTAATTAATGAGCGTACTGTGGGTTATGCTTGTTGACTCACACACCCACCTATACGAGTTTAACCCAGATGAATTAAGGAGCTTTGGGGGTATCATACTGGTTTCCGTGGCCGAGGACGTTAAATCCTCGGAAACCGTGGTTAAGCTAGCTGAGGAATACGGCAACGTAACACCGTGCGTTGGCATACACCCCTGGAACGTTGATAAGGTGCCTCCCAGTGATGTTAAGTTGATTGAGGGTATGGTTAAGGGTGGTGATGTTAGGTGCCTTGGGGAAGTTGGCCTTGACTTAAAGTTCACGCCAAACACAATTGATAGGCAGAGGAGGTTCTTCGAGGAGTTCCTCAGGATGGCTAAGGAATATGACCTAGTCCTAAACATACACTCACCAGATGCCTGGAGGGAGGTTTACGATATGGTTACTAGGGTTGACGTTGATAAGGTAATTTTCCACTGGTACACAGGTCCCCTGGACCTGATAGGTGATGTAACTGAGCAGGGATACTACATCTCCGTGAACGCAGCCCTTAAGATTCAGGAGAAGTCTAGGAGGGTTGCTGAGGTGGTGCCCCTCAGGTTCATGCTGACCGAGAGTGATGGACCATACGAATACAGGGGCATTAGGCTAACCCCACTCATGATTAGGGAGTTGGTTCCAGAGATAGCGAAGATAAAGGGTGTCGACGCAGCCACGGTGGAGGATTCCGTTTACTTCAACTACACTAAGCTATTTAAGTGACCGGATCATTACCGCTTAATGTACGTGGTGTTGAGGGAGGGGGAGGTCTCCTTCTACGCCCCCGACCTGAGTAGGTATGTTGCCGGTGGACGAATTGAGCCAGCCTGGGCCCCGGTCTTCTACAACCCAGCCATGGCCAACAACAGGAGCGTCTCAGTCATAGTGGTTAGGGCCTACCTGAACCTCATAGGTGGAGGCGGTGTTATGTGTGAGCCCTTCACCGGGACTGGGGTTAGGAGCATAAGGTATGTTAAGGAGGCTGGGGTTGAGAGGATTATTGCAGGTGATATTGATGATGAGGCCGTTAGGGTGGCAGGCAGAAACGTTGAACTGAATGGCTTAAGGGACCAGATTAAGGTGGTGAGGGGTGATGCCAACGAGGTCCTAGTGAGTAATAGGTGCGATATGGTTGACCTAGACCCCTACGGCTCCCCAGCCCCATACGTCTGGGCAGCCCTACACTCAATTAGGCATGGGGGCCTACTCTGCGCCACAGCCACAGACTTAGCTGTGCTTCAGGGTAGCTACGCCAATAAGGCCATTAGGAGGTATGGGTTTAAGCCGCTTAGGGGGCACTTATCGAGGGAGATTGGGTTAAGGGGGCTCCTCGGCTTCATAGCGAGGCAAGCCTTAGTCATGGACATGGGGATCAAGCCACTCCTATCCTACTGGGAGGGCCACTACTACAGGGTATGCCTAACCGTGCATAGGGACCGGGGAATGGCTAGGGAGACTACCCACAACCTGGGTTACGCCTACTACTGCCCAGGCTCACTGGAGAGGAGGTTCGTGGACAAGTACCCAGGCTTCACCATGAGGGGCTGCGTGGCTGCTGGGCCTATTTGGATTGGGCCCATTGGCGACGTGGAGTTCATCGACTACGCCCTATCCATTGTTAAGAACGTTGAACACGAGTTGAGGGCTGCGGGCACTATTAGGGGTACGATTAGTGATAACCTACCCATACCACTCTACTACACAGTCACGGAACTGGGTAGGGGCATGGGAGTTGTGCCGAGCCTAACAAGCCTATTGAGGCGTTTGGGGGAACTGGGCATTGAGGCGCATAGGACCCACTTCTCCAGTGAGGGAGTTAAGACTGATGCCGAGCCGTGGAGGCTGATTAGGGTGGTTTCCTCACTGCTTCCTGCCGATGACTAGGGCGTGGGCAACGTCGTAGGGCTCCAGGTGAACCATGTTGACTATGTCGAAGCCCCTCTCCTTAAGTGTGTCAATCTCCCTCTTAAAGGTCTCGGAGGGCTCCTTAGTCACGTCAATGGACATAGCCTTAATCACGAGCATCACGTGGCCACCCTTAACAAGGTAGACATCGGCATTATCGGCAAGTATCTTAGCCTGGAAGGGCTGGGCAACATCTATGTAGGCTACGTCAACCCCCTTAACCAGTGAAATGTACTGTTCAGGGTACCTCGCATCAGCCAGTATCGGTATCACATTTAACCTACCCTGGTCAATTATGTTCTGCATGAACTCCCTGAAAACCCTGGGGCTGAACTCAACACTGTAGATTAACCCATTGGGCCCAACTATGTCACTCACGTGGCTAACCGTCGTTCCACTGGCGGCCCCGAGGTAAAGCACCCTGGAGCCCTCGCCTATGGGCATAACCTCAAGCCTATTCATTATAGCGGCCCCAAGCTTAGACCTATAGGGATTCCACACCCTATACTCAACACCCCCAAGGTTAACCAACTGTTCACCATAAACCCTCTTACCCGGCGTCAGATTTCTGGTGGCTAGCCTAGTTGAGCCATCCTCAAACTCAATCCAGTAAACACCCCTAAACCTCTCATGCTCCTTAACGTTAACGGCCCTTATACTAGACATACATTACCTTAATCAGCGAAGGTATTTAAGCCTTAGCTTAAGTGCATGAGGTACGAACCCGGTTTCAACATTCCGGTTGGTGAAGCCTTAAATTGAGGGTATTAGTGGCGTATTGGGTTGCTTGTGTTGTAGAGGGGGCTGAGTGAAACCGACCTACCAACGATGATGACGGATGGGTTCTCAATAGTAACCTGGCACTTAGCCAATTCACCGAGGGTTGTGAAGAGGACCCTTGAGTTCTCCATGTAAGCCCTGGTTACTATGGCGACGGGCGTGGCTTCACTTAACCCACCCTGAATTAGCTCAAGAGCTATCCTGCAGGCCTCAGAGGCCCCCATGAGTATGACTATGGTGCCCACCGAGGTTGCAAGCCTCCTGAAGTCCACTTCCCTAAACCCCTTACCCGGGTCCTCCCTACCCGTCACTATGGCTAGGCTACTTGACACACCCCTAAGCAGTATTGGGATTAGGAACTGCTCAGGCGCCGCTATGGCACTGGTCACCCCGGGCACCACTTCACACTCAACCCCATTGCTAATCAGGAAGCTGCACTCCTCAAACCCCCTACCGAAGACGAATGGGTCACCTCCATGAAGCCTAACGACCAGCTTACCCTCAAGGGCCTTCCTAAGCAGTAGGTTGTTTATCTCACCCTGCTCCATGACGTGCCTACCCGGCTCCTTACCCACGTAGATTAACTCGGCATTAGGCTTAGCCCTCTTGAGGAGCTCCATGGGTATCAACCTATCGTAGACAAGCACGTCAGCGGACTCAATGAGCCTAAGGGCCCTAACCGTCACAAGCTCAGGGTCCCCTGGGCCAGCCCCAACCACGTAAACCCTAGGCATCACTAAGGCTTAAACGCAAGGGGAGATAAACTCACCGTGTGCATCAGTGGCATTAATGAGCTAGGCAACGCTAAAGGCACCTACGTACTCATACTCAGGTTGAAGGACCAGATAAGGGTTAGAGCGGGTTCACTCGGCCTAATTAACCTACAGGCCGGGTACTACGCATACGTCGGGTCGGCTAAGGGTGGCCTTAGGGCTAGGGTGGGTAGGCACCTTAAACTTGCGTTGCTTAAGGAGGGTAGGTTAAGGTGGCACATAGATTACCTGCTCACAGACAGCAACACCACGATCCACAGCATCGTCTACGTCAAGGAGGCGTTCATAGAGCATGAATTAGCTAGGGCACTTGCTAGGAGTAGTGATGTTGAGGCAGCTGTATTGGGCTTCGGCTCAACCGACTGCAATTGCCCAACACACCTCTTCAAGCTCAACAATGAAAAGGACCCAGAGGGGCCAGTCTCATCAGTAATAAGGAGTATGGGCCACATGGCTAATGTAGTGCTATGCAGTCCCTAAACCTATATACTTAGACTGTGGCTATATATAGATTAAACTAATTGAAGCGTAAGGTATATAAAGTCTCCTCCCAATGACCTCTCTGAGGTGAGTAAAATGAACATGACCTCATTAATAAGGGGCATGAGTAGTATAATAAAGGGAATAAGCACAGGAGGAACAAAAACTAACACCATGCAGGAGACGACCCCACTAAGCATATACAGCCTATATAACGGATGGAGGACGAGGAGGGAAGTGGAGTTAAATGGTAGGATAGTGTACATAGCCGGCCCAGTCTCACCAATAGTAATGATATACGACGAGAAGAACAAAACATACAGGCTAGCATAATCAAACCTCAAAAACCTACAGGAATTTAACATAAGCGGGATTTCAAAACGCAATAACCAGGAGTAGAGTAGCTGGGGTCCTTACCTAGATGTACCATAGGTTAACTTCTCACCACCGGCATCTCAAGTTAACGTTAAGGAGTCGACTGGCTTCTACTTCGGCATAAGTGTAAATGGGTACGGTATCTCCGGCCAGGTGGCATCAGGGACAACCACCTGGAATCTCTACCCAACCTACATTTTCTACACGGCATCAGGAACAGCAGCATTAAACGCACCAGTAAGCTCAGGTCCACTGCAAGCCTGCGGCTAAAGCCATGGTTAAAGTTTACTGAGGTAAGCCTAACCCAATGAGCCTAAGGCCAAGCTTTTAATAGTTCTAATGTTAAGTGTACATAGGGGATGATTAACCACATGCAAAGGGTGGTGTCTAACCGTTACCCTGCCTAGTTAGGGATTGCAGAGCCCTCATAACCAACTCCCTATCCTCCGGGTTGCAAATCACAACGGTGCCCCACACAACCTTCCGAACCTTAATGCCCATGTTGGTTAAGGCCTCCTTGAGCTTGGCCGCAGTCTCCGAGTTTCCTAGGGATACTAGTAGGCAAGTTTCTTCATACTCATAACCCCTTGAGTTTCGTTCTTTACCAACATGCACGTGCCACTTCCTGATGGGGAAATTACTAAGCACCTTGATTACTTCGTCAATGCCGGGTAGTTTCCTTGGCTCACCGTAGAACTTCTCGTAGAGCCCAAGCATCCTCAAAATCCTCCTAGTGTCCTCAATGGGGACGTAGAGCTCAAGCCCATTATCAACCTCCTTAACGTTGATGTTAAAACCAGCGGCCCTCAGGTCATTGGCAATCCCCTCAATTAACTCCCTATCATTACTCACCTTAGTCAAGTACCATCCACGGCCCATGTTGTGCTTACGGAGTATGAGCTCATGCCCAAGCACGTTAACCACAGGGTACCTCCTGTAGCTGAGGCATGGAGTCGAGTACTTAACGGCCTCAAGCAGCTCACGAACCCTATCAACCAGGGCGTATTCAGGCCAGGAACTAGCCACGGAAACAATATCATTAATCACGGCAGCCTTAACAGGGCAAACAACATAATGCTCACTGTTCTTGGCACTGGAACCACCAAAGAACTTACCGCCGCAATTATAGAGGCGGCATAGGAAGTTGTCCATGAAGGTTTTAACCACATCATCAACAACGAAGGAGAAGCCAACGTCGAAGCCGCCCATATCAACATGACCAAGTACACCATCACCAGTAAACCAACCAAACATGGAACCCCTACCAAGCAGACCATTAACAGCATACCAAACAAAGCGAACACCCTTCTTAACCTTAACACTACCCCAATTATTAGCAGCTGATATTAACCAAGGACATAGGTAATCAGGGATGGATGAATTATTAATTAGTGATTTGACTTTATCGACATTTACTACGAAATCATTTAGCTCACCATTACGCCTAATCGTTATATGAAATGGAATACTCAATTTCCTGAAACCCTCCATTACCATTGGATAAAGGTAAACACTAATATTTTCTCTATGAAGCACATTACCAAGTGTGTAGACTGTAGTTGTAATTAACTTGGAATCTGGGGTAGACAGTGAGATTAGGTTCTCACCAATGTGAAGATCACTAATGCTTAAGCCAGCCAGTACCTGTCTCATAATTTCTTCATTAATTTCGTGATTCGTCTTCGTAATTATTATGTTTAGTTTTATTGAGGGCTTAAGTTCATAAAATGAACGGTTGAAAGCTGTTCTCCGGCTTCTAATGTATTCATTGCTATTCTTCAATTCAGACCAATTCTCAACTATTTTATTGCTGAGTTCATGTAGTAGCGTTGGTAATCGGGAAAGCTCTACCTCGGAATTGTTGAGGTCTTTCATTAGAGCGTCATATGACACCATAAGAGGTACTAGAAAGCGGGGTATTTAAGCTTTACCCCATTTGATGTATTTAGGAATGAGACGAAGGACTTATAAATAAGTGCACTAAAGACCTCATGTGAATTACAAGAATTTGGGTATTAGGATTAGGTGCCCCATATGCGGTAATTACGGTACACTTGTGATTAAGGTAAAGAAGGGTAGATATAGGCAGGCATACGTTATTCATTGGCCCGATAAGCAGCATTATGTGTCCAAATTCGTGTTATTAGATATGGGTATAGACATAGATAAGGTGTCACTTGATGAGGGCTAATTTCCTTATGGGCTTAAGTTCAAAATTGTAAAATTAAGCATCCTACGTATATCTCCATGCTCAGGTTCCTAATTAGTTCGGCGGCTCTTTTATCTATGTATTGCAAGATAACAATATAAGGATATAGCCTTTTCTCCAGGATCATTATTAGAAGACTTATTCCTACGCTATTTTTTAAAAATGTAAATAACCATGTAGTAATTATGCTGAGTACCAGAACTATGAAAGACTATATATGCAACATAACAATATTATAGATAGATGAAATATTCCTCTCAGATGGAAAGGTATGAAAGGCATAAAGATTCTGGCCTAGCAACAAATAAGGAGAAAAACCTTATAAAGAAGCAGTAATTAGTAGGAATTGGGTGATAGAACATTCCGTCCCATGGGTCATTGACGAAAGCAGGCAAAGTGAGGAGTCAGACGCCTAAGATTCCTGCTAGGCCTAGGAGGGATTTGGTTCCTAGGTTGAGGAATTGGCGTAATTATAGGCGTAGGGTTGTTTATGCTGGTCAGCAGCAGGTTGGTGGTGCTTCTTAGTTTGGTTTGGTGATGTTTTTTGAGAGGGGTGATTGGTGATCGGCGGGCTATACGCTGACTTTGGTTTGGGTTGTGTTTCTGTTTGTTTGTAGTGTTTTTACGTAGCTACTCATTATTTCTAATTACTTCTAAATCCTAATGCTGTAAGTAGCGGAAAACTTATCTGCTATTATTGAGTTGGAGGGTGTCACTGTTTACGGTTACGTGGTTAAGCATCCATATTATGCATTGCTTAGGTTTATTGGTGTTTTTAACCGTTAGAGCCCTTATTAGCCTGGGTGGGCCGTTGAACCTAGGATCCTGCGCAGTGCCTTAACCCT
>Ga0105117_1000174_pt1 | contig 19055 bp, 17 predicted proteins | sample OSP_15_2_FD_79144 | JGI IMG/M metagenome (GOLD analysis project Ga0105117, IMG submission 79144) | Extremophilic microbial mat communities from Yellowstone National Park, USA - OSPB_Slides-mat_host_7_15 | ecosystem: Environmental > Aquatic > Thermal springs > Hot (42-90C) > Microbial mats ... | reverse complement strand
CCCCCCAAGCCGTGCACATGGTGAATATTTCGCCCAGCTAAGTATCGAAAGACTCAGCCCTCGGGCTGTTAGTAGTGGCAGGCTGAACGCCTCGGCCGAAGCCTTGGCGCTTACACCCCCACCCTATCAACCCAGTCTTCTACTGGTGCCCTCGTCCCCCGTTCTATTAGAACGGGGGATTGGCCGCCTATTTTCGGGGCTGGGTTCCCGCTTAGATGCTTTCAGCGGTTACCCAGATACGGCGTGGCTGCCCGGCGTCTGCCTTGCCAGACAACCGGTAAACTAGAGGCCGCGGCGCCCCGTTCCTCTCGTACTAAGGGCACCTTCCCCTCAGGCGACCAGCACCCCCGATAGGGAGAGACCGACCTGTCTCACGACGGTCTAAACCCAGCTCACGTTCCCCTTTAATGGGCGGGCAGCCCCACCCTTGGCGGCTGCTGCACCACCAGGATGGGAAGAGCCGACATCGAGGTAGCAAACCGCGAGGTCGATAGGAGCTCTCGCCCGCGACGACTCTGTTATCCCCGGGGTAACTTTTCTGTCATGCCCAGCTCCCACCGAGGGAGGCATGAGCGGTCGCTAGGCCTGGGTTTCCCCTCCGAGTCCCTCGCCATAAGGACTCGGTCAGGCTGGCTTTTGCCCTTGCACTCTACGGCGGAGTTCTGACCCGCCTGAGCCAACCTTTGGGCGCCCACGATATCTTTTCGTGGGCGTGCCGCCCCAGCCGAACTGCCCACCTATTGCTGTCCCTCTTTCGAGGTTAGGGACACAGCTATGGATGGGCGGTGTTTCAACGGCGCATTGGCCATGGCCGGAGCCATGACCTCATTGCTCCCGCCTACTCTCCGCATCCACAACCGTATCCCAACAACAGGCTGCAGTAAAGCTCCACGGGGTCTTTTCTCCCGGTCGGGGGTCCCTGGACTATGCACCAGGTGACGTAGTTTCGCCGGGCCCCTGGTTGGGACAGTGGTGAGCTCGTTGATCCATTCATGCACGCCGGAACTTACCCGGCAAGGCATTTGGCTACCTTAAGAGAGTCAGAGTTACTCCCGGCCTTCAGCGGCGCTTCGCCCGGTTGAACCCGGGTTTGACGTCCCGCCAGTGGCCAGGATTCAGCCACCGTACACACCGTTACCGGCTAGCGGTGACCTATGTTTTTATTAAACAGTCGGCTCACCCTAGTCACTGCGACCTGGCACCACCACCTAACGGCAGGATGCCAGGCACCCCTTCTTCCGAAGGTACGGGGCTAATTTGCCAAGTTCCCTAACCAGGGATAAACCCGACACGCCTCGGGCTTCTCACCCAGGGGCACCTGTGTCGGATCTAGGTACGGTCACGGAGACTCCTTCCGACACCGTTTTTCATGGGCTCCGGGGTTCGGCCGAATCCCCCTTGCGGAGGACCGACCTAGCCTTGACTGGGTTCTCGTCATTACGACACTCCCCCAGCTTCGGCTAAGTCGACAGAGCGGCAACTCCGCTCGACCTACCCTGAAGCGTCAGGTGTCGGCGCGCCTTACGGCACGTATCTCCGTGGCAGGGGAATATTAACCCCTTTCCCTTTTTCGGTGACACCGAGTTACGGGTCACCTTAGGACCGGCTAACCCTTGGCCGAAGATCGTTGCCAAGGAACCCTGGCCCTTTCGGCGGAGAGGATATTCTCCTCTCTTTGCTGCTACTACCACCGGGATCCGCAATCCCAACCGGTCCACAGGACCTCACGGCCCTGCTTCTACCCAGTTGGGACGCCCTCCTACCCATACCGCTTGATACAAGCGGTATGCTGGGGTCTCGGCGGCCGGCTTGAGCCCCGTCCATCTTCGAGGCCTCACGCCTCGGCGAATGAGTTGTTACACACTCCTTAGAGGATGGCTACTTCTGGGCCCACCTTTTCGCTGTCTTAGGCGTGAGACGCTCTTTCGTGCACTTAGCCGGCACTTAGGGGCCTTAACCCCAGTGAGGCTTGTTCCCCTCTCGGACTACGAGCTTATCCCGTAGCCCCCACTCCGGCCTTCTCCGAAGCCGACGGATTCGGAGTTGGACAAGAAAGCGGAGCCTTTCGGCTCTCACTTTCTAATCCGTAGCTCTACCCCGTCGGCGATCTCTGGCCGGGCTGCGCTAGGACGCACTTCGGAGGGAACCAGCTATCACCGGGCTAGATTGGTCTTTTGCCCCTATGCCCGCGTCAGAGGAGCGATTTGCACGTCAGCACCCCTTCGGGCCTCCACCGAGCTTTCGCCCGGCTTCGCCCTGCGCAGGCATAGATCGCCCGGTTTCTGGTCCCATGACTGTGACTTCAGGCCCTTATCGGACCTCGCCCCTCACGTCAAAGGCGCTGCGGGCATGTCGGTTTCCCTACGGGTGCGGGTTAAAGAACCCTTACCCTCGCCACAGCCATGGACTCCCCGGCTCGTTTTCCAAGACGAACGGCACGACCCTGGTAGCTTACCCTCGTACTACCGCGTCGCCGCGGATTCCTTCGGGTAAGCTTGAACCCTTTCAGGCCGTACCGGGTATCCCCATCTGGTTTCAGGCGCTTTTCACACCCCTTCCGGGGTCCTTTTCAGCTTTCCCTCACGGTACTTGTCCGCTATCGGTCTCGGGACGTATTTAGGCTTGGAAGTCGGTGACTCCCATCTTCCCACACCCGTCAGGGCATGGTACTCTGGAACTTGGACAGGCCTTCTCCACTTCGCGTACGGGGCCATCACCCTCTATGGCGGCGTTTTCCAACGCGCTTCCGCTCGTGGAGTTAGGCCCTACTCCAAGTCCAAACCCCACACGCCCTAGCACTCATCGTGCTAGGATTCAGTTTGGCCTCTTCCCTTTTCCCTCGCCGGTACTCAGGGAATCTCGTTTTGATTTCTTTTCCTCCCCCTACTAAGATGTTTCCGTTCGGGGGGTTCCCGCGCCTCGTCGGCGCCTAGGCGGTTTACGCCTAGGGGAAGTCCCATTCGGGAACGCCCGGATCAACGATTGCATACATCTACCCGGGCAGTTTCGCCGCTCGCCGCGCCCTTCGTCGGCGCCCGAGCCAAGCCATCCACCAGATGGGTTAGCTGCCGAGTCTTTCGATACTTAGCTGGTTGGCGTATTCACCATGCACACGGCTTCATCGTGACAAGCAACCTTGCCACTAGCCCTTAACCCAGAATCCTTGCGGGTTCTGGGCCGCATTCATAAGGACGTTCGTCACCCGAATTTCCAGTCCCTAACCCTCGGTCAACTCAAAAGATACGTAGGAGGTGATCCGGCCGCAGGTTCCCCTACGGCCACCTTGTTACGACTTCTCCCCCCTCGCCGATTCCAGATTCGACGAAGCCTTAGCGACCTCGCCTCATCTGGAATCAGCTCGGGTGGAGCGACGGGCGGTGTGTGCAAGGAGCGGGGACTTGTTCACCGCGCGATGATGACACGCGATTACTGGGGATTCCAGGTTCACGAGGGCGGGTTACAGCCCTCGATCCCAACTACGGTGGAGTTTCAAGGATTACCTCCCCCTTTCGGGTTCGGATCCCATTGTCTCCACCATTGCAGCCCGCGTGCGGCCCAGGTGATTCGGGGCATGCTGACCTGCCGTTGCCCCCTCCTTCCTCCACCTTAACGGTGGCGGTCCCCTTAGTGTGCCCGCTTTCGCGGTCGCAACTAAGGGTGAGGGTCTCGCTCGTTCCTGGACTTAACCAGACACCTCACGGCACGAGCTGGCGACGGCCATGCGCCACCTCTCAGCGCGTCAGGCAAAGTCATCAGCTTGGCCTTCATCCTGCTGTCGCACCTGGTAAGGTTCCCGGAGTTGACTCCAATTGAGCCGCAGGCTTCACCCCTTGTGGTGCTCCCCCGCCAATTCCTTTAAGTTTCAGTCTTGCGACCGTACTCCCCAAGCGGCGGACTTAACGGCTTCCCTGAGGCACTGGCACGGCCCGAAGCCGTGCCAACACCCAGTCCGCATCGTTTACGGCTGGGACTACCCGGGTATCTAATCCGGTTCGCTCCCCCAGCTTTCGCCCCTCACCGTCGGACGCGTCCTAGCCAGGCGCCTTCGCCACTGGTCGTCCTCCCGGGATTATAGGATTTCGCCCCTACCCCGGGAGTACCCCTGGCCTCTTCCGCTCCCTAGCCCCGCAGTATCCCATGCAGCCCAACGGTTAAGCCGTTGGATTTAACACGGGACTTACGGGGCCGGCTACGAGCGCTTTAGGCTCAATAATCGTCCCGACCACTCGCGGAGCTGGTATTACCGCGGCGGCTGACACCAGTCTTGCCCCCCGCTTATTCCCCCAGATGCTTACTCTGGGGAAAAGCCAGCCTTAGCGGCTGGCACTCGGGATGGCCCAGTCACGGTTTCCCGCATTGCTAAGGTTTCTCGCCTGGTGCGCCCCGTAGGGCCTGGGCCCTTGTCTCAGTGCCCATCTCCGGGCTCCAGCTCTCACTGCCCGCATCCGTTATCGGCTTGGCGAGCCGTTACCTCGCCAACTACCTGATGGAACACAGTCTCATCCTTAGGCGGTACAGGGACATGCCCCTGCACCCTTTCGATGAGTACCCAATTCCAGGGTTACTCATCTATGAAGTATTAGCCCCAGTTTCCCGGGGTTATCCTCCTCCCAAGGGTAGATTGACCATGTGCTACTGAGCCGTACGCCACGCCCTCGCGTGGTCGAGGGCGTACGACTCCCATGGCTTAGTATCATCCCGATAGCAGTCGGGTCCGGCAGGATCAACCGGGTCTGTACGGTCGCATACACAGAGAGAAGAGAGTTGACCAAGGGGTTAGGAACCTTTGGCTCGGGTGACGAACGTCGGGCATGATCCAGAGGGTCAAGCCCCCATTGCTAAAATAAAGCTTTCTATACATGTACCCTTGAGCTGGAAGGCAACCACACATCGCGGGCCATAGCCCTGCTAGTGGTTGCGCCGCCACTCAGGGTGCAGAAAATATTGTATTAGAACACAAATATAAGCACTTCTCTGTCGTGATGCTCTACAGATAAGCCTTCATATCACACCCTGAGTGCTACCGAACAAAAAGCTCTAACGGTGTGATAATTGTTTTTCTTTGGGTGTTGTCGTAGAACATCCTTGTTCGATGCTTGGGGTAGCCAAACAACTGTTAAATGTTTTTATTTACGTGGTTTTGAAAGTTCGAACAACAGCTTTGTGAGGTCGAGCATCATAGTGTGTAGGCTACTAGTCACAAGACGTTTCTTAGTCCTTAAAGAAACCTGAACGTATTATAGTAGTTTAAATGTAACTCGAATCAAATTGTCTAGTCTCTTTACAAACCACAACTTAAGTTGTGGTTTACCACCACATCACGAAGCCATGGCGATAATTGAGTGCCCAAAGCTCAGATTCGAAGTTGAGGCTCTTTTCAACTTGTCCGTCTTTGAATCTCGACTTTAAGATCGGATTAGGGCTTTTTCATGAAACTAGAGGTCTGAGGTGCGAAAGGCGTTGAGGTGTTCTGAGGCCAAGCTTTAAAGAGGTGTGCGGTTGATTACGCGCTCACCAATTCGGCGCGGCGCCCATAATCCACATAGCATCCACGCGCTAAGAACGCTTAAATTGTTGTTAGATAAATGTAATTTAGGGGCTCGTAGCTCAGCTTGGTAGAGCGCTCGGCTGATAAGCAAGAGCGTAGCAACCGGGAGGTCGAGGGTTCAAATCCCTCCGAGCCCATGGCTATGCAGTTCTATAACTAAATGAAAGTCTTTTTAGCGTTTAACAAGTTTATCGCTAGCTGATGAGATTGTGCCTAGGCAACGGTTTTGCACGCTTTTCATGCTTACGCTAATGTGGACACTATAGATAACGACGTTTTTAGATTGGTGTCATTCTTTATTTACTTACAATAGCACACCAAGCAGGCGTAAAACCCACGATATTTACCAAAAGTTATGATTTGTTTAGCTAAGTCATAAGAAGTATAGGAGCGCTCTAATGGGTATTCAATTTAATCAGATAAGTTTATATCACTAATTAAATTGAGAAAAAGTATGACATCAGCATATGTGTTAATAAATACTGAAATTGGAAGCGAGGACGAAGTGTTAGCCCAATTAAAGCAGATACCTATGGTAAAAGAGGCGCACCTAGTTTATGGTGTATATGATGTCGTTGCGCTTGTTGAGGCGCCAGATTTAGATAAATTAAAAGAAGTTGTAACATGGAAGATCAGAAAACTTGAAAAAGTTAGGTCTACTCTCACAATGATAATTGTGGAAAAGACTAAATGACTTTGATGAAGACAATTAAAGATTTTTTGAATAACCAAATATTCATTGGAATTGATGATAGTGATAGTAAGATTGGTGGATGTACGACTTTCGTTGGATATTTGCTGATAAAAGAATTGATAAGACAAGGAATAAACGTGGTCGATATTCCAAGACTAATTAGGCTAAATCCTAATGTGCCTTGGAAGACGAGAGGTAATGGGGCAGTAGGGATTACCGTTTATTCAGAGGATATTGATAGAGTATATAATGTTGCAGTAGAAATACTTCAGAAGATCGAAGAAGAAGTTGCGTCAATGCCCGCCTTGGTTTTAATTGATCAAAAACAAAGAGAATTCATAGAACCTATTATAAAAGACGCAATTAACAGAATAATTGAACCTGAACTTGTGGATAAAGTTATTGAAAAAGCGAAAATAATTAAGTATGCGAAAAGAAGGCTAGGGTTAGTCGGTGCTTTGGCTGCAGCCACGCTCCTTTTACTGGAAGGAGACTACACATATGAACTTCTTGCATACAGAAAACCCGAATTTATAGGTACAAAAAGAAAAATAGATATTGAAAGTGTTCGTGTTATTGATCGCCTTTACCGAAAATATACTTTTAATAATATTGATGGGAAAAGGTTGCTTTTAACGCCTCATGGTAAAGATCCAGTTTTGTATGGGATAAGGGGCGAAGATCCAAAAAAGTTAATTGAGGCAAAAAAGTTTATAGTATCAGAGGAGCCACTAGGATGGATGGTTTACATAACAAATCAAGCAACCGATCAACATTATGTAAATAGAAAAATCTCTGAATTGAAACTAGGAGACTCAGTTAGACTTAATGTGTTCGTTAAAAGTTCGCCCAAAATTAGGCAAGGATGTGTAACACTAGAAGTCGGAGATCATGAATACACTCTGACAGCGCTCTTTTTTAATGAGGTAGGATTGATGAAAGACATAGCTACAAAGTTAGAACCGCAAGACGAAATAATTATAATGGGTGGTGTAAGACCGTTTTTAGACTTTGGAATTAATGTGGAAAAACTCATAGTAAAAAAATTAGCAAAAAAAATTATTACACTTAATCCCGCTTGTCCTCGTTGTAAAAGAACTTTGCAAAACGAAGGAAAGGGAAAGTTCAGGTGTAGGTTTTGTGATCTTAAAGGTTTATCTCTTCCGAAAAGAACGCTTTTTGTATCTAGAGAAATCGTACCCGGTTTGTATTTGCCCCCAATAAGGTATTTTAGGCATTTAATGAAACCTTTAAAGAGATATGGAAAAGAAAAAAATGGTAGAAACTACTCATTAAATGAGTATAAAATGATTGAATAATTATTATAGCGGGGGGTGGATTTGAACCACCGACCTCAGGGTTATGAGCCCTGCGGGGTAACCAGGCTCCCCTACCCCGCTAATATAAAGCTACTATAAGCAGATTTTTAAGGGTTTAGTGACTTTAAAAAAAGAATACCACTGTTTGTATTTATGGAAGAATTTAAGCTTACGCTTGAAAAAGTCTTAATTGCACAAAAAAGAATCCAAGACTTAGTGCACAAAACACCACTGGAGTTTAGTAGAACTCTTTCTAATATGGCTGGAATTAAAACATATTTAAAGGAGGAGAATTTGCAAAGAACGGGCTCTTTTAAAATTAGAGGGGCTCTTAATAAGATTAGAGCCCTAGATCCAATCTTATTAAGAAAAGGCGTCGTAGCCGCTTCGGCTGGTAATCACGCTCAAGGGGTTTCTTTAGCATCTAGTGTGGTTGGCGTAAAAGCCAAAGTATTTATGCCTTTAGGAACGCCTCCTATAAAGATAGAGGCAACTAAATCATATGGCGCAGATGTTGTATTGGTTGGTGAAGATTTTGAAGAAGCTTATGATGCAGCTATTCAATATTGCGAAAAAAGCGGTGCTGTTTTTATACACCCTTTCGACGATGAAGAAGTGGTGGCTGGTCAAGGCACAGTTGCTCTCGAAATTCTACAAGACATTTCTGAATTCGATGCGGTGCTCGTACCTATTGGAGGTGGTGGTCTAATATCGGGAATTGGTACCGTAATAAAAACCGTTAAGCCTTCAGTTAAGGTGATAGGCGTACAAGCAAAAGGGGCGTCTTCTATATATGAATCATTCAAACAACATAAAATTATTGAATTGTCTACTACCTCAACTTTTGCCGAAGGAATTGCTACGAAAAAACCATCTAAAAGGATTTTGGAATATTTAGAAAGTGTCGTTGATGATATTGTTCTTGTAGATGATGAAGAAATCGCATATTCCTTGCTTCTTTTGATGGAAAGAGCAAAATTGGTTGCAGAAGGTGCTGGAGCCGCATCATTGGCGGCTATGCTTTTTAATAAATTAGCTTCTGGAATTAAACAAGCGGTGTGTGTTATTAGTGGTGGGAATATTGATTTATTAACTTTAGATCGGGTTCTCGAGAAAGGACTTAAAAGGGCTGGTCGGAGACATCGCATAAAGATTAGACTAAAAGATAGACCTGGCGAACTCAATAAAGTTTTAAATGTTTTAGCAAAAAACCAAATAAACATACTTTCCATCGACCACGATAGATTAAATTATGATGTAACAATTGGAATGGCTGACGTAACTTTAGACATCGAAACAATAAGCATGTCACAGTTTTCTAACACATTAGACGAACTCAAAAAATTGAATCTTTTTGTCCAAGAAATTCCTTAATTTTAAAGTTTAGGAAGACTTTTAAGTGTTTTAAGAAAGAAACCTTTTGATCCAATATGGAAAAGGGTCCTAAAATTATCATAGAACCACCTGGTCCCCGTGCCAAACAAATCATTGAAAGAGATAAAAACAGTGTTATGCAGTCTTTTTCGAGATGGTACCCTCTTGTGGTTGATAAAGGCGATGGTGTGTTCATTTATGATGTTGATGGAAACAAATATTTGGATTTTAATGCTGGAATAGCGGTAAATGCGCTTGGTTATTCAAATAAAAGACTACAAGAAGCCATAACGAATCAAACTCAAAAACTAATACATTACTCTTTTACAGATTTTCTCTATGAATCAACGGTAAGGCTCGCGGAGAAACTTATAGAAATTTCTCCTATTGACAAAGATGTTAAGATCTTCTTTGGGAATAGTGGGGCCGAAGCAAATGAGGCCATGATGAAGGTTGCAAGATGGAGTACAAGAAGGCAAAACATTATTGCGTTTATTGGCAGTTTTCATGGAAGGACATATGGTGCAATGAGCCTTACGGCGAGTAGGCCTGTACAAAGAAGATTTTTTGGTCCGTTTGTTCCTAATATTGAGCACGTGCCCTTTCCTTACTGCTATAGATGCCCATTTGGTTTGAACCCGGAGAACTGCGATTTATTTTGCGTCGATTATATCGAAGAACAGGTCTTTCAGAAATTTGTACCTCCAGAAGAAACCGCTCTATTCATAGCAGAAGCTATACAGGGGGAAGGTGGCTATATTCCTGCTCCAGAAGCCTACTTCAAAAAACTTAAAAAAATTTTAGACAAATATGGCATTCTGCTTGGCGTTGATGAAGTTCAAAGCGGAGTTGGAAGAACTGGTAAATGGTTTGCCATAGAGCATTATGGAGTTAAGCCTGACTTAGTGAGTATAGCTAAGGCTATTGGCGGTGGATTACCACTTGGTATACTCCTTGGTCGCTCTGAGCTTATGGAATTAGACGCTGGTTCGCATGCTAGCACTTTTGGAGGTAATCCAGTTTCTTGTGAGGCTGCACTAATTGTAATTGATGAAATTGAAAAAAGAAGATTATTGGAGAAAGTCACTTTGAACGGTGAATATGTTTTAAAAAGGTTAAAGGAATTTCAGGAAAAAATTGAAAAAATAGGAGACGTAAGAGGAAGGGGATTAATGATTGGTATAGAGCTGGTGAAAGATAGAAAAAGCAAGGAACCAGCCACAAAAATGCTGGAAGAGGTTTTAGTGCGATGTTGGAAGAGAGGGCTTGCCATAATTGGTGCTGGAAAATCTGTGATAAGAATCTGTCCCCCTCTTATTATAGAAAGAGAGGAGCTAGATATTGGGTTAGACATACTAGAAGCGGTTCTTAAAGAAACAGAAAAGTAGCCCCCACCCCTCTGCTTCCATTGGAAACATCGAAACTAATAGAAAAGAATCTATTTAAGTTCTGTTTCCGCTGTTTTGGTTTCCATTAGATCCAGTAGAACATAACGGGTGGGGGGGTGCAAACGCTTTAATTACCAAAAACCCACAATCATTTGTGCTACGAGTTTCATATGTATACTACAACAAACTCATAACCCCTCTAGTTCCACTGCAACAACTCGAATTATAAATAGACATCATTTAAACAGCACTATAAGACGCTGTTTGTGAATAACTCTGCGGAGACTCAATTCTAAGCATGTTTGGTACAGACAATCACTGTTTTTTAGACAATACTAAAAACAATTAGTACTCATAAAGCGCTACCACAAAATAACCAAAAGACCTAAAACCGCAGAAGATAAAAACGAAAGCATAACTAAAAGCGTCCCCTTGTCAGCTGCTTTTTTTAATGAGATCATTGCCTCGTCACCTACAATCTTTGTTTCGAAAGCTATTACGCTTCTATTAAATTTTGCTCGTTGTGCGTTTCTCTTTGACATTAACAAAGCTTCTTTAACTGCATTAAGCAAGCCTACCCCATCTGTTGAACCACCTGGTTTATATCCCAATCTGTGTTTTTTACCGCCAGTGTTCCAATGATTGTCAGTAGTAACAACTTCTGAAAGCGAGAAGCCAAGTTTTTCTGCTTCTTGTTGTATTCTTTGAGCCATGCCGCACGCTAAATTATTAGAATCTATGGAAATAAACGTAATGTTGTTTGACCCAAAAAAGCTTAAGACTCTAATGCCACCTGGTCCTATGTCTTCGGTATGAAAACTAGTATAACCATATCCTACTTCGCGAATTTTTATTTCACGATCTTGACTAGCCTTAAGCAAAGCAATTAATTCTAACACCTGAGTTTCTTCGCTTTCTGTATATATCGCTTCATTTTCGTCGCAGATTCCATTGTGTCTATCTACTATATCTGTTCGTTCATCAACAGCGCAAACCACTCTGTTTGGCAAATCTTCTGTGCTATTAACTTTGCTTACGAAAAACAAAAAATTTTCTCCAAATCTGTATTTAGAAATTTGGATTTTTCCATTTTCGCCGCATGAAAAAGAAAGTTTTTCCAGTTCCTTACCGCGATCTTCCTTATTTTTGACGCAATCTCTGATAAGATTAACAATTCGTATGCTTTCTCTTCGTGAAGTAAGGTTAAATGAGTGATTAGATGCACCATGGACAACAAACGGATTTAAATCATAAAGAGCAGAGTACAAAATAGAAGGCAATTCGCCACTGCCTATTTGTCTTAATGGGCCTGGATGAATATAAGGAATTATAAAGGTACAAATCGAATCATCATTTTCATTTGTTATATGATAAACTGAAATCTTTGCCACGTGTCTTTTTCCAACCTTATCTAAAAGCTCATCAAAAGCAACAGATTCTTGATCCATCCAAGATTTGGCAAACTTTGAAATTGCATCCAATGCAGTTAAACCATTAAGTTTAATTTTCTTTAAGAAAAAAACATTAATGATAAAAATTAAAAGCGCACAAAAATACAATAAAGCCGACTTCCAAATACTCATTGATACGCTAATAAATAGCGGTAAATAAGAAATGATGAGTAAGAATCCATAAAAGATAGTTTCTATAATTCTCTTCCCAAACACAGTAAAGTTGGTTATCATATATATGTACATAGCTATAACATTAGCAGTAACAAAGAAAAACGAACCAATAGTAATATTTATTTTATTAAAAACAAACACAAAAACCAAAGACGTAAAAACGATTGTGTTAATTATTAGGTACATATAAGCGATCCTTTTTGTTTGCCCATTACTTTCATTTTGTCTTTTATTAAACGGGACAAAGATAAGAAGAAAGTAGAGAACACATGAAATCATAACGAACCTAAAAGAAACATGAAAGAGTATTGATGCTAAAATATATTCAGCTAAAATAAAACTTATGCTTTTTCGAGTAGAGATCGATCTTGGTAAGAGACGGCGTCTTATAGGAAAGCTATTACGATTCATTCTTTTTTAATTTTATTGGCTAAGGCTTAAGTTAAACGCCTTAAAAATAATTAATTGAAGTGAATTGATAGATGGTATTGAAGTAGAATCGTGGTCTACTGAAGAAATTTGTCCAACTTGTGGCCTAAAAGGCTTAGAGCTTCGACACCTAGTTTATAAGAAAGATGAAGGGTTTGAATTATTTATCCAAGTGTGTCCAAAATGTGGTTTTAAAGAGCATGAATTTATGGACGTTTTACAAAGAGGGTATGTAAAATACACGATTCACGTAAAAAGAGCTGAAGATTATAATACACTGATCTATAGATCGCCTTCAGGGTTGATAACAATACCAGAGCTCGGAATTGAAATAACTCCCACATCAAGAACTTTGCCCCGAATAACTACAATTGAAGGATTTATGACTGAAATAAGAGACAGACTTTTGGCTTTATTTTCACCTGAAGAAATGAACTCAAAAATCGAAAAGCTTAACGAAGCATTAAAGGGCAAACTTCCCATAACTTTCGTTTTGGAAGACAAATCTGGTTCTTCATGGGTAAAACCAAAAGAAGGAACGCTTGTGGAAAAAATTAGATAATTCCAAAATGGGCTAGTGCGATAATAAATGAAAAAATTCCCGCAACTGCAATTATATAGCCAGGTTTTAACTTTAAGCCAAGGTTTTCCTCCTCATAAAACCTAACAAGCCCAGCACTACTCATAGGAGCACCTTGTCGTCTTTTTCGTCGTGAACTCATATCTTATTAACATTCCATAGAATTATAAATGACTTTCTATTATCGTAGCGTTGTTGATTAGAATTAACTCTACGTCAAAAAGCGGTAATTTATAGGCGTCAACAAATTTGGTGACTGCTCCAAGTGACCAGAAAGCATGCGCAACAGACGTGAAATTATTGATAACCTTATTCGAAAGGGCAATCAATTTACAGAGAATTAGACGCAAACAAAATTGCTATGTGTTTCATCAATAATATTTAGGAGGGTGTCCTAAACACAAAAATCGGTAATCAAATACCGTACATTTTAAAAGTTGTTACTAGTTGCAAGCGCTTTTATAACTCCCACCCTAAACACTACTTATGTCTTCTATAGACGAAGTCGCATTACCGATTTGTACTTCGTGCAGAACTCCAATCATATTAGGGGAAAAAGGCACCAAGTTTTTGTGCCCTAAATGTGGTGTTGTTGTCATTTGGCGTTGCGCAAAGTGCCGTAAAACCGGAACGAATTATAGGTGTCCTAACTGTGGTTTTGAAGGGCCATGAGAAAACTTCTCATAATACCATTGCTCAGCGATCTTTATTAGTTCCTGCTTTAAATCATCTAAACCAAAACCAGTCACATTAGAAATACAAAACCGATTATCACTTATTTGTAACAAATCAGCATGAGTTTCGACAACCAAGATTGGCATTGTAGGCATAGTTTTTTTAATAGAAGATAGAATTCTATTTTGATAAACAAGGGAATAGCCAGCGCTTTCTGTTGGGTCAATTAAAAAAACCACAAAATCAGCTAAATACTTAAGAATTAAATATGCTTTTTTTTCGTAAACGCTTCCTTTCTCTAATGGCCTATCTAAAATTCCTGGAGTATCATAGACAACGATTTCGAATTTTTCATTAGAAATTCTTCCTATGTTAATCCTTTTTGTCGTAAATGGATACTTACCGATCTCAAGTTTTTTCCCCGTCAGGTTGGCAACCAACGATGACTTTCCTACGAATGGCGCCCCTACTACAGCAACCTTAAAAACGTTTGGTTCTATGTCTGGTAATTCGTTAAGTTTTTTATGAGCTTCTCTTAGTTTATGCATTGTATAAGAATTTTTTCTTATCACATACATTGCTCTTCCAAGGAATTGTTTTAGAAATATGTTTGATTTTGTTTTCTCTTTTATTATAGCCTTTATATAATTTCTTGCTAAAATTCTGATCTTTCTCTCACTTTGTAGAATTTTCTCTAAATCGTTTATTAAACAACCAAACCCTCCCTCGTACAGGAATTCGCAAGCTCCAACATAAAAGGGATGTGCATTCTTAATTTGCAAATAAACTTTTTTTAGTTCAAAAATTTTTGAAGAATAAAGAGAAGAAAAAAGCTTTATCTTTTTTATCGGTAGCAAAAAAGCAGACTTCACAGACGCATCAAAACTGATTGAAGCTATTTTGTTAAATAACCACTTTTCGATTTCTTCGAAAAGTGAAACTTTTGATAAGTCACGAAAAGGATTGGGTATTTTGTTTTTCGATTCCATTGCAAATCCATCTTTTAGAGATCCAAAGAACTTGATCATTATGTGAAATCTTAACTATTCTATGAAAGGGAATATATTTTGCGTTGTGTTTTTCTCCTATTCTAAAGTAATTTTTTGATATGTCCGTAATCTTTTCTGCTTCGCAACAATCCAACGTTATGGTATTATTTTTCCTATCAATGAAATATATTTCTCCTTTTCCACGGTATCGTGGATCCCATTTAATTTTGTTAAGTAAATCGCGAATGGTTGTTTTCATACATTATTTATTTATTTGGTGATAAATAAGTTATGTCTTTATCGTTTGTAATATGATACACAATGAATGTAACGTTTATGTTCTACGGTTTTGTGTATACCGTAACCAGACAGATAACAATAAATTAGTGTAAAGGTTGCTCAACACAAAATGAGCTTTGAAGTTTTGGTAGGCGGAACCACCGTTGGAATTAAAACAGTAGAAGGCGTAGTACTCGCGGCAGACAAACGTCTTGTCTATGGTTACACAATTTTATCAAAATCCGCAAAAAAAGTTTATCCTATAAATGATCGAATTGGTGTAGGGTTTGCTGGTTTGATTGGCGACATGCAAGCATTAGTTAGACGGGTAGTCTCTATGGTTAATTTATATGAAATTGAAAACGAGACAAAAATTTCAGTGGCTTCGGTTGGTAAGCTTTTAAGCGTTATTCTTTATAATTCTAGATTCACTCCCTATCTTACCGAAACGATTTTGGGAGGATATGATAATAATGGTTTTCATTTGTATACTCTTGATGCATTAGGATCACTCTTACTTGAAGATTATACAGCTATAGGAACGGGTGCAGGTATAAGTCTTGGAATATTAGAATCTGAATATAAAGAACAGATGAGTCTTGATGAAGCTATTGGATTGGCGATAAAATCTGTAAAACAAGCAATTATGAGAGACATAGGTTCAGGAGATGGTATAGACCTTCTTATAATAACTAATCAAGGAACCAGAGAACAAACATTCGCATTAGAATCCAAGTAACGGTGTAGAAAAATGCTTGAAGAAAGAGAAAAACTGATCAGGCTTTTACGTATGCAGCTACGTGAAAAAGAAAAACTTCTAGATAAATGTAGTAAGATAATTGAATATTGCGGAACAGCAATATCCCTTATACATAGAGGTGAAGCAAAAAAAGCAAAAAAGCTACTTAACATGGCAAAAAGAATTAAAAAAAGTCTTAAGATAAGTTCAAGTAATTACGCAGAGATAATAAAAGACGCAATGATAGAGTATGTTGAAGCGCAGTGCCTTTATCACTTTGCAAAACAAGGAAAACTGCCACCTTACGAAAGTTTAGGCGTAGAGCCAGATGAATACCTTTTAGGGCTTGCTGATTTTATAGGCGAATTACGGAGAATGTGTTTAGAACAAATAAGACACGACAACTATAAAGAAGCGTCAAAGACATTTGAGCAAATGGAACAAATTTATGAATATATCTGGTATTTTGAATATCCTAAAAAAGTCATCAAAGGACTTCGACGCAAACTTGATATTAACCGGAAGCTCATTGATGAAACCAGACTGGCTTTGACACAAACTCATATAGCTTTAACAGGGCGTGATTTAAGTGGTGGCAATTAAAAGAACAATTTTAGGCAAACCTGGTGAAAGATGGTTTGATTTCGCAGATGTAATAGTAGCGCTTATTGAGTTTGGTGGAATGAATGGCTTTGTACGAATATCTGGATCTTCCTTAGGTAGTCTTTTAGGCATTTCTCAACAGGCTGCTTCTAAAAGGCTAATAAAAGCATCGGAAGCCGGCTTCATAGAAAAGAGAATTACCACGATGGGCTATGAATTCACCATTAGCGAAAAGACAAAGTGTCAAATTAGGGGCTTTATTGATAAGATTATGTTACCATTGAATGACGACAAAATCAAGGCTGTTGTCGTTTCTGGTGTTGGAGAAGGAAAGTTCTTTCTTGAACTACCCGGTTATAAAAGACAATTTGAACAAATTTATGGATTCAAACCCTACCCAGGCACATTAAATCTGAAAAGCGATCAAAATGTTTTTCAAGTCTTTAGAAAATATCCAGCAAAAATTATTAATGGATTTAGAAAAGGCGATAGAGTATATGGTCTTGTAGTTTCTTATAATGCTAGAATTTATCATGGTAATGAGTTCTATGATTGTGTAGCAATTTTTCCTGAAATATCAAGATATGGCGATGACGTTGTTGAGTGTATAGCGCCAGTTAACTTAAGAAAAAAGCTACAGTTAAAAGATGCAGATGTAGTCTATATTGAACCTCGTTTATAGTTACCTTTATTGTTTTTCATAAATTTTTAAGATACGCCTAATGATTGCTGAAGAACTACTTAGAGGGAAATCAGAAAATCTTTGCGTCAGTTTTATAATTTCTGTAGTAAGCCCACGTCTTTTAAGATCTTCTTGTAACTTTTCAGGTGGATATTGTTCATCTGGCCCTAATATGATAATATCAGGTTTTATTTCTTCTACGGGTTTTAAAAAGTCATTTTCATCGCCTATTATCACATAATCAACGGGTTTAAGATTTTTTATCACTTCTGCTCGTTGCTCTTCAGGAATAATTGGTGGTCTACCTTTTGCTTTAGTTACATTTACATCTTTTGCCACTATAACGTATAGTCTTCCGTGTTTTTTTGCAAACCAAAGAAATTTTATATGCCCCAAATGAATTAAATCCCACGTTCCTACAACTAAAACTTTTTTGTTTTGATTAACCCATTTAGGCGTTAAACCTCTGCTGAGCAAAACTCCGTCAGTTACACCTTCTGCGTAAGAAGCGCAAACTATGGCCGTTATATAATCTTGGTGTGAATAGTAATATTTGGCGTCAGCAAGATAATTTCTTATATGCTCTAAAATATGAGATTCAACGTTAGCCGTTTTAAGATCATTAAGCACTGCCTCAAGATTTGAGATGTATTTTTCTGCCAATTCTTTCAATTGTTCTTGCATGTGATTCAACCAATTTTTGATTAGCGCCTAAATTGATAAGGGCTTTGGCTTCTATTGGATCAATTTTCCCAGGAATAACAAGAACTTGGGGGAAACGTCTGTCGTGCAAATCTTTAAGTCTAGCTAAACTTTCTATATAGATCTTTTGATCAAAACTGTTAGCTCTTCTAATTCCAATTCCAATAAGATTATTAGCTTGAGTTACTCTATTCAATTCCGCTAGAACTAATTCAGCAGCACGAGAAAAACTGAGAAAACGATTCTTTTCAACATCAATATCAAGTAAAAGTAATGTATGAAGTCCTTTTTTTAAGTTATCAATTAGTTTTGAATAACTCGATTTGGGATTATAAATCGGTGATGGTTCTAATATTGTTGCTGGAGGGCCCGCTTTATAAATTTGTAATCCAGTTAAAGAAAAAGCGACAACGAAAATTGATATGCCTGGAACATAAAAAGTAGTAATTCCAGCATCTTCCGCGTCAAGCTTTGCTGTCATATGTGTCGTTGCTAAAAAGGGGTCTCCTGGAATCACAATTGCTACCTTTTGTTTCTTTGCTAATTCTATAATTTTATTAAATCCTTTCCCCTCCAAATCTTCTCTTTTCAGTGGCTTGACCTCTTTTTTTATTAGTCTTGAAAATTTCAAAAAATTAAATCTAGGTACCAATGAAGTATAAGAATCTAAAAAAATAAGATCAGATTCTTTTAATGTTTCAAGCGCTTTCAGGCTTATGTCGTTGGCGCTTAGACCTAATCCAACAAATGCTAACCAAGGCATAAAAAAGTTTAATCAGAACTTTCTGATTCTTTCTTTTCTGATTCTTTCTTTTCTGATCCCTTGCTAGCACTGCTTGATTTTGCTGCGGCGACGACATCGTCAATTCTTAAGATCGCAGAAGCTGCTTCTACCGCTGATCTGATTGCTTGTATTGTAAGGTTTGCTGGTTCAATAATCCCATACTTGAAAGCATCAATAGGCTTCCCTGTTGTTATATCAACGCCATATACAAAACCATCTTGCTTAGTGTGAGCTGCTCTGAGTTCCGTTATTACGTTTATTGGATCTAAACCGGCGTTTTCAGCTAGTGCTTTTGGTATTATTTCAACAGCGTCAGCAAATGCTTCTACAGCAAGCTGTTCTTTCCCACCAACTTTTGTAGCGTACTCTCTAACTTTTCGTGCGATTTCTACATACGTGGCACCAGCACCAGGTAGTATTCGTGGGTCCATTACCGCTGTACCTACAGCTTTAAATGCGTCATGTAAAGAACGTTCAATTTCATCTACGGCTCTTTCTAACCCAGCTCTTACTACTACACTCACAGCCCGCGGGTTCTTGCAACCTTCAACGAACACCATCTTTTCGTTGGCGACGCGTCTCTCTTCCACAAGCTGCGCTTCTCCCAAGTCCTGAGGAGTAAGGTCGTCTATGTTTGTCACAATT
>Ga0105117_1000142_pt1 | contig 21326 bp, 16 predicted proteins | sample OSP_15_2_FD_79144 | JGI IMG/M metagenome (GOLD analysis project Ga0105117, IMG submission 79144) | Extremophilic microbial mat communities from Yellowstone National Park, USA - OSPB_Slides-mat_host_7_15 | ecosystem: Environmental > Aquatic > Thermal springs > Hot (42-90C) > Microbial mats ... | reverse complement strand
TTGAAAGTTCAATATTATTTAAATCTTTCATCATATATTTATATTAATAAATAATTATATTAATTTTATGTCGTTTAAAAACCGGGTTATCAGTATAGATCATCAATTAGAATGCAGTAGAGTTATTTAAGTATCTTGTGGGTATAAAATAGTTAAAACTCCAAAGAGAGCTTTGTCTGCTTCCAAAGGTTATGATAAAACAATACTTGAAAATCGTAATATTACTAGTTTTATTTCATAGCCTATTAATTAAGACTGGTTCTAGATTTGAAATATAGGCATTTTAGCTTACTTTCTTATGACTAATTTGGAAGAATTAGGGGTAAGATCAGAACTTTAGTTACCTCTTATTTTCTTGAAGGCAGTTTTCGGCGTTACCTCTTAATAATGTTATACCTTGCATTAATGACTTTAACTCATTATCTATATCTGCCTCTATTTCCTTTTCTCTCTTAGTTTCTATCCATACCCTTTGAGGTACAGAACTTAAAGTAAAAATTTCTACGACTATACCACTTTCATCTATTAGACCTGCTTTTTCTTCAACACGATATCTTGGAACAGCTATTGCTGGGGGCAATCTAGTGTTTATCATTAAAGAGAGAAGACCGCCTTTGTATTTTCTTACACCAGCTCTTTTTGATTTCACTTCAATGAATGTAAGCGTTTCTATATCTACCAGGTCTCCCAGCGTAGGACCCCTAGTTTCAATCGTTACTAGGTGTCGCATAAAGCCAAGTGGCATAACCGCTCTATTGTTGTATAAGTATACATAAAGTACAGATAACTCCGCTATAGTAGTCTGTAAATAACTTTGTAAAAAATCGATAAAGGTATTAAATGAACCTTCATTCCTATATGGATGACCCCTATTATGATACCAATCCTCGAGATCCTTTTTTTACGCTATACCAATTATTGAGAAGCTTCTGGACCGCGTTTATATTGAAGCTTAAGTAAGAATTATATAAATAATCTTAGGGATTTTGAAAAGCTTATAAGATCTTACATAGTACTTTGAATTTTTAAGTAATTTTATAGATAATAAGATTATGGAGATAAAGAATGTAAAAGTGGGCCCTTTTGAGAAATTCATTTTTCCTTGCTTGCAATTTTATGTTGAGATAGCCTATACAAAATATGATGAAATGATTGTGAATATAGGTGGATATTTAGAATCCGATGATGGTAAAATTATAGCTGTTGTAAATGAAGGTCTTCCACAAATTCTGACCTCAATAGGAGAACTTTGGGCTAAAGAGTCACATTATAGTAAGGAATTTAAAGAAGATATTTATAAAGCCACACTTATCGCAATTTTAGATAAAAAAGCGCTTGATTATTTGGAAAATAGTAGAAAGAGAAATAAGAAAGGAAATGTAAAGCTAATTCTTAATTTGCATGTTAAGTTTCTTAAAAGTAGAACTTCAATTTCTCATTTGCATGCAATAGATCCTCACAGTATTGGTTTAACACCAAAAGTACGTTTATCATCAGGTCGAGAAGAGATAGGAAAAATAGTTGTTTATGCTTATGATTCGGAATTCATAGCACAGTCTCCCAATCAATGGATTCTATCAGGTGATAAGAGTCCGGTTTTCCTTGAATTAAAGGAATGCCCTCTTAAAGCTGAAATTACTATTTCTTCAAGTGATTGGATTTACGACTATGCACCAAAGTTGGGACTTGGAGAATACTTTGTGGTCGAAATACCTAAAGGAAGAATGGTAATTCAAGATGCATGGTCGTATATAGAAAAAGCAGAAGAATGCTTTAGAAGATGGGATAGCAAGGGGGTCTATGCATATTGTCGTGAAGCTGGTAAACTACTTAATAATGAAATAGAGAAGAAATTCGGCAAAAATAGCTTTATTTATAATGAAAGATGGGGGTGGGGCTATGCAAAATTTGAGCATTTAGCATCTCTTGATTTGCATATAGAGGATATTAAAAGGTCTCAGAAGTATCAAGAAGAAGAAATCAAAGTCGGTAGATCAGATGCTGAGCATTTGCTTATAATAACTAAAGCATTAATTAAATATGCAGAGGAATTGCTACAAGAATCCTCATCATCTTAGATAACAAAACAATAGCTAGTAGCTTATTAAATCTTGGTCAGAAATGTAAGCTTAATACTTATTACAATACTAGCTTATGACCTTTAGCATCTGTAAAATTCTAACAGTATGAAATTAACTTAATAGCTTTAGCTTAGATTTAAAAGCTATCCTTTGAAAGAGAATTTCTTTACTCAATTTTTTCAACGGCTTTTATAAACTCAATTGCTTTAGTTGTGTTAATACCTGTATCACTTCCACCTCTCGTTTTCAAAAATCCTATTTTTCTAGCTATTTCTTTTGCTGCATATCCAATAGGTTTATCAGAAAAACACTTAATACTATACATTCCTGTAAGAGTGATAAAGCTTCCTTTTTCGGCGAGTTTAAGCAAAGCCCATCCTGCTAATCCTCTTGGTCTTTTATAATTTGAACTCATCCAATGATAAAGCTCCTCAAGGTTTTTAAAAGTATATTCTCCAGCAATTCTCTTAGGAGCCAAAGCTTCAACTTTTACTACCATAATAATTTTTAAATTTAGCATGATATAAAACTTTGCTCAAAATAAGTTGAAGCGTTTGTTTAAATGATCCTAAGATAACATGAAATATCTTATAACAAAAATATTTAATGAGTTACTCATTCACATTTACTATTAACTTCGTATGATTTTACAACCATTTTACATATTTTAATGGCTTAGTATTACATATAATCTATCTTTAGTTATTTCGATGTTTCAAAATTCTTAGATAAAAATATCCAGAAACTAATTAAATCTCCTTCAACTTTTTGTTGAAAGTAATTTTCCTTGCAATAATTCATTTGAAAGAAGCTCCACCTCATTATCTTGTGAATAAAGGTCATCTTCCGCCCCAATTAAGGGTAAAGCAAAGTTAGGATAATCTTCTTTGTAAAATTTAAGCATAAATAGTAATGTGGTGTCCAATAAATTTTTTAATAACTCTTTTTTATTCCGTAGCCGCCCTAGAAATTCATCAATCAATTCATCATTAGGAACATTTTCATGGAAACCTAAAACCAAACATGCACGATGAACTCCATTTTCTAAGTATAAAAGTGCTTGACCTAGCCCGCTATAAAAATTGTTCCAGCTTAATCCTCTGCTTCTTTTATCAAACTTGATTAATTTTATTTCGTAACCTACTAACCGAAACTGGTTTTGTGGAAGTCTCTCTATTTGTAATATATCAATGTCAGGATTTATCTTTTTTCCACCAATCGCTGAAACTTTAGGATAAACATCATCGTGTAATGAGTGCAGTACCGCTTTTAATAATTCTTCTTCTGCTTTGAATCGAATATAATTTTTAGTTTGTTGTTTAACTTCATTGCTTTGTTTATATTCCATACGCCACAGTAATAATGTTGTTAAAAATATTTAATTGAGATTTTAAGAAAAACCTTGAGTGAAAGCATAGGAATGCCTTAACAACCAAGCTAAATTTGAAAGTAAGTTTTTTATCTTCATAAGTTTATTAAAATTAAAATACAAAAAGCTAATTAGTAAATTATAAATGGAAGGGTCAGGAACTTCAAAAATTAATGATTTAACTATTAGAGGAATATAAAATTTACAATGGTCAAATTATGATAAAATTAATTATTTTTGATAAATCTAATATAAAGAGAAAAGAAAGAGAAATACATTATAGACTTAAACTTTATAAGGATAGACTAATATAATAAAAAATGACAAAAGAGAATGATGAAGATAGATAAGTCTAAGGCAGAATCCATCGTAAGCGAAGATCTTAAGAAAAAATATTTGGATATAAAACAGCTAGAATTTACATATTTAAAATTTTATGAGTCACTTAACGAGTGGAGTCTTGTGGGATGGATATCAACTAAAAGTGGGAACATTAGAGTCTTCTCATACCGTATAGATGCAACAACAGGTCAAATAAAGGAATATGAAATATCCATTGTAGCATAAATAATTTCTCTCAATTAAAATATTTTTAATTAAAGGAGAGAACAGTTTATTGCTAATTTATTACTTTTTCGTTCTATATAAGGAATGAAAATTAAAAAAAGAGATGAAAACTTTTATAGTTGCAAAGCTAAAACAAACAGCTTAACCTTTTCAAACATGCGAGGAATTTTTGGAATTAAAAAAAAGCTTAAGAGGTGTATGCCTTATCTTATGATGTTTAAATAATATTCTTTTTTATAATATCGAGGAGAGTTTTACATCAATCACATTCATTTATTCTTTAGAGTTACAACCATTTCTATTTTTTCACAACTGGTTATCCCGAAGAGATAGTTATTGTAATCGAACAACTTTCTTTAATTAATTTCTCCAATTCTACTGAAGCGTCTGGATAAATTAACGAATGATCCACGATATTCAAAAAATTATCTTTTTTAACTTTATTTTTTAATTCTAAAAACATCAAAATTGAAATTTGCAGATACTTAATAACTTTATCTGCCAATGTGTTCACATCATGGCTTCTTTCTTTGCTTACTAAACTTCCATGTACGAAATCGCTTCTTATCTTATATGATTGTTTAATAGTTCTATATACTTCTAGAGAATGATAGCCGAACAAGCTTAAACATTTTGCTGCTCGTTGTGCAAGTTTATGTGCAAGTTCAACGCGTTCAGATGATTTTAGAAAGTGGGCTTCTAATCCCATGATTGCATATGCAAGTCTTTCTGTAGGAACTGGTTTGAATAGTGCGTCGTTATATCTTTGAAGTGAAATTGAAATATGGTCTGTAGTTTCAATACTTCTTTGAGTAATCGGAAGCAGTGGCTTTATTTTATTTAAAAAAGTTTTCAGCTTTAAAGTTTCTTCTGAACTTAGAGAATATCTATAAACCTCAGGTTGAATAAAAGTTGACCCTGTAGTAAATTCGCCTTTAAGAATCGATTTAGGTTTCCATATAGCTTTTAGGTTAATAATCGAACCTGGTTTATATAAGCGCAAAGCTATGATTAATTTCTCCAGCTCATAAGATATAGGTGGTTGAGATTGAGATTTTTGTGTCATTTCTAAAATAGCTGAAGGATATTCAGGACGTCGAGCAATTTCAATTCCAGCACGTATCATCTTATCAAGCGGATATTCAAACTCGAAATCGTTAGGTTGTAATTTCCTTATTTTTAAATTTTTATCAATTTTAATCTCTTCATCTTTAAGCCATAATCCGTTTAACTCTACTATCACATTCCATATAATCGGTCTTTGTTCTAAGTCATCTAGGAATAATATGACCAATTCAAGTAATTCTTCTTCATTTAAAGGTGCCTCAAGCGCTTTTGTTACAACACTATGCGCAAATTGAGATAACCAAAATTCAGCTAGAGATTCGTTTACATTATAAATTTCAGAAATACATTTATAAGCGTTAATAAATATGGGTAGCTTTTTTATTTCTGATTCCATTATTCTATAGATATCTCCCAAATCCCATTCTTCCTTTACAAAATATTCATGTATAGATGAATAACCTATAACTCCTTCTTTATATTCAAAATTTGTAACTTTTTCACGAAACCAGATTTTATTAACTTTTCTTATTTTCCCATTATTCTTAAGTATCTCAACAGTATTCACCATATCACGTGAAAGTCTCCATAAAATCGTAGATAATTCTTCCATACTTGTAAACTCTTAAAATCCTTTAATAACCTATATGCTTTATTGAGATGATTTGTATTTAAGCCATTCTTCGAAGTTCATTCTATGCAGACCCTTTTCTTTTAATTTGTCATTTCGTATGCCTATCCAATAATCAAATGCGGGCTCAATTAACCCCTCTTTCTCTTCTTTCGATATTAGGATTAAATCGGCATCTTTTGATTTGCCAACTTGTTTTATGGATGTGCTAATAGAATAACAGATGTCTCTACTTATAATATATCTAAAATGGAAGGGGGCTTTGCCTAAACTATCGCCTATAAAGTACAATTCTAATTTTCTTCCTGAATCTCTTATTTTGTTTACAATTCTTTTCATTTCTTTGATATCCGAATCTTTTGCTCCTTCAATGCTTGTCAGAATAGTTATGTGTATTTGTGGAGATGTAAAGCTTTTAAGAATTTCAAGCGTTTCTTCGTTTACATATTCATCTTGTATCTTTATGTAGTCTTCACATTCATCGCCTAAAATTTTCCTCCATGCATTTATAGCAGTATAGCCATCGTTTGCAGGTACTCGAATTACTTTTTCAAATATCTTTGACTTGAGAATACTTTCTAATTCATCCAAAACCCTTTTTGCTATTACAATATGATCTTTTGCCAAAAATACAATTCCTAATTTCGGAATATCTTTCTCTACATCTTTTAGAATTTCATTAACTGCTGAGGATCTTTCAATTATGGCAAACGGTCCATCGTATATAGCTTTACCCGAGACTAGTATGCTTTTTATAGTTCCTAGAAGATATAGACTTGATATGGATTCGGCTATTCTCTTTCTTAATTGTCGTATCATAAAAGATTCAAAGTCTGCATAGTGCATCAAAATAAAAGTAGTCTTTATATAATTCCTTATAGGCTCATGAATTGATATTTCTTCATTAGAAATTTTTAATATCTTTTTATCTTCTAATCTTTTTAATAATTCTAAAACCTCAATATGTGTTAAACTTGGAAATATAACTTCTATATCAGCAATTTTGATGTTGGACTTTATTAAAATAGGCAATAATAAAGCAAGCCACTCTACGTCTACGCGAAAGTCCTCTAAACTGTTTAAAATATATTCTTGTAGTTCACTTTCGACATCAATAGGAACTTTCCTTAAATAATAGTCTTCTGTAATAGTTTTTCCTGTTGTACTAGCACCACTTGCTTTAAAAGCCATATTAGCTTCTAAAAGTTTTTCACAAAAGCTAGTTAAAGATGGATCGTAATCGCTACCCAAGATAAATCTAATGTATGATATGTTGCGTGAAGAATACCTTTGCTTAAGTCCCAAAAGTTTTAAGACTTCTTGGTAGTTTTCTTGGGCTATTTCTAACAATTTTTCTTTTTTGACTTTTTCCTTCAAATAATTTGCTAACATTTCGTTTATTTGATTTTTTGCCTCAGGATTACTCATTATTAATTCTTCATCGTACCTATTTTTCATTATTGATATTAGGCCAGAATTAAGTAGTTTCTGAATAGATTCATCGATCTCTTTTTTACGTAGTTTATCATTCTTGGTAAGATAAAATTCATAAAGGAGATTATCATACTTCTTAAATGGCCCTAAATTTATAATGATATCCAATATATGTAAATCAACATTTGATAGACTCATTTCATCAAATAAGTAAAATTGTAACAATTATTTAAATTAACTACACATTATTCCTTACATTGTTTCTATCAATTCTTTAAATTTTACGTAAATAGCAAAGAAGAAGAACATATCAGTAAGAGATTTATAGTTGAATACTAAATTCCGAAGAAGTTGAAAAGAAATTAATTAGATATCCTTGCTGTAGATGCTTAAACAGATTTTATTCCTAATTCCTCTGCAAGTTTCTTTATATCGTCGAAAGAAGTAACTATAACATTATTAGATCCATGCAAAGCTCTAAATTCTATAAGTGCTTTTTTATATCAATTGCGAATAGGCTCCAATCTTTCCACAAAAGCTTCTTTTCTTCCTCTTTTAACAATAACTACTCCATACGGAAGTTTAGAAAGATTCGAAATTGTGCCTTTCATAGCTTTTGTCGTTTCATCTGAACCAACGATCTCGAAAGCTACATAAATTAACCTTTTCATTTTTGCTTTTCTTTTTATAAGTTTCCTATGCTCAGGATTTAAGTCATTTCTTGAAATTATGATATTGAACAATTTAGTAATCCAATCTGGTTGCTTAGTATACCACAAGACATCATGCCTTATCGCAAACTTACTCAATTCTGTTTCTTGAACTTCTTCTATATCGACTTCGAATCCAAGCTTTTTACCTATTTTGCAGAGAAGAATCTTCATCTTAAAAGCTTCTTCATCTTCATTCTTGGATTTTTTTGATTTTATAGCAATCAACAATCTTACGCATTTTTATCACCATTTTATATTGTTTGATAAATTTTTAAATATTAGTAATATAAAATCAAAAAACGTATTATTTGTAAGCTAGATTAATTTATTAAATAATTATGAGAATGCATAATCTTTAGAATAAAAATATAGAAGACGGCTTTACTAAAGCTATTGAGAAACTTATTCATGAAAAACTGAGTGAGGTAATTTACTATGATCTCAAATATGAAGATTTTGTTGCAGTATTGATTTCAGCATATAAATATCAACCTAGAAAAATGATATACGCTAAACTTGTTAACAAGATCGAATCTCTTTTAGGAATTATACGAGAATTTTCTAATCGATACCCACAAGTTGAAGTAAATACGATGAAATAATGAAAAATTTAATTTCAGGTAGAAGGGCAATCGGTAAAGCTTATCTTAGTGATAATTTAGGTCTTCCTGAGATTTTATTCACTAATAAAGAATTTGGGTTATTTAAATCTATCTATAAAGTGCAATAATAAACAGGGTAGGAAATACACAAACTTTTAAAAATATATCCAAAGTGAATTAACAATAATTTTAGTATAAAGCTTGTATCGACACAAGACCATACTATCCATACATCACTAAATATTTTAATGATATAATTAATCTATATTTTAAGAAATTAGATAAGTTCCAAATAGATGAATAATGTAAATTATTGAAAGTGATTTTGTCATTAAAATTTAGGCAGTGCATTTTAATTTATTATGATAAATTAAAAATGATTAAGTGTCACCGTTGAATTTTGCTTCATCAACCTTTTTTGCTAAAAGGCTTGCAAATGAAAGATACTCTAACACCTTAAACGGATCTTCATGCTTTATTAACCCATGAGCAGGAGGATTTCGAATACCCATCACAGCGCCCATGAATAATTGCATGAACCCTATTTGTTCATCAATATCTTCTCTAGTCTGGAGTTCATTTAATTGAAGAATTGGTTTTTTCTTTATATTTAAATTTTCTTCATCATATTTTACGTTAAAGACAGTTGTCATGAGTTTTTGGCCATCTAAATTCTTCTTTTTAGATTTCTCCTTGACGTAATTAATTAGCGCTTTGTAAGCTTCAAAGATTGCCTGTGCATAATGTTTGTCTTTGAACAATTTTTCACTAGCATCTTTTACAACAGGATGAAGTTGTAAAAGATCAAAAATCATGTTTGGATCTGTTTTGTATACTTTTTCTTGATAAGCTAGAAAATCATCAACCATGCTTAATTCAAATGTTGATAGTGAATATACTGTACTTGAATCAATTTCAGTATCCTCAGATGTTGTTTGAAATTCATAAGAAAAGTAAATATATTGACTTTCAAATTGCTTCCAAAGTTTTTCTTTAACGTCCCCAATCAATTTTCTAAGACTTGTATCTCTTAGTCTATTAAGTATGTTTTCATCATGCTTTACTATGAACCAAAGTAAGGGTATTAATTCATCAACGCTTAGTTCCTTAATACTTATTGAGCTTAAGAAATTTACCACCGTATCAATTATAGCGGTGTCGACTTTCAATTCAAATAAGGCTGCAGAGTATAAGGCGAAACGATAAATCTTGCCGTACCAGCGATTCTTAGCTTCATTAAACGCATGCCTAAATAGTATTTCTCTCGTTACTTTTTCTAACATCCCTGACATAACCAAACCTGTTACCGTTGAATAAAAAATTTCTGGACTATTAAAAAGACTAAATTTTCCTTTTTCTTTCTCATCTAATTCTATAATCTTTTTATTAATTAAATTCTGTATTTTTTTCGCGGATTCTTTTCCTTTAATCTTAGACATTATTCCAGCGTAAAGAGATAGAGCTCCTATATTTCTTTCTTCCTTTAAAAGATCAGTGATAGAAGCTGAATGTATCCATCTTTCGCAAAAACTTAAAATCTCGTTTAACGTTATTTGATCTTTATTCATATGATTAAATAAAATAAATCCTACCCAAGCATTTTCAAAAAGGCTACCCCATAACTTATTTGGATCTTTATTTTGCATAAGTTTTTTATGAATCTCTCTATGGTACTCTGAATATATCATAAGAACCAAGCCTTATCCATTAGTTTACCGTTCGTAATTATATCATTCCACTTACTTACATCCTCTAGATTGCCCACGAGTCTTGCAATGAGATGAGGGTAATTAATCGTAATAGGTACTGTTCTTGCATTGAAGCCACGCCAATTTACATATGAAAATCGATAAATTTGCTCAACTAATCGGGGAAACTCCTTAAAGCTCATTGTGGACTCTCTATCCATAGTGATCTCTAACACATGGGGCGTGCCGATGTAAGGCTGCTTAGATGATTGTCTTCTTCCATGTGTTACTAAAATAGCTTGATGGGAACTTATCCGAACTGTTAATCCAGTAAATGGAACATATGTGATGTCAGTAGGATCAAATATTCTGTAGCTAGAGTAGCTATTTAAATGTAAGAGCGCGTACTTTATATCTAAATTTAACCTATTGATGGCATTTTTAACTGCAGCAATTTCTTTTCTTCCTGTCCTTTTATGAAAGTGGAATACTAAGGATGTGGGTGTCGCCTCTTTTCTTTCATACTCCCTAATAGCATCATAAACCAGCCTTTCTAGATCTTCTTCATACTTCTCCCAAGTAGTTACTGGTGATTTTGAATAGAAAAGTATAAAATCTCCATTATGCTTAAAAATAGTAACGAAACCTACAATTACCTTCTTATTCTTATCTATTGCCCTGCTCATTCCAAGTACTATTTCAAAGTTTTCCCTTGAATTTATTACCCAAGGTGTTCCACCAATTTTAGCATAAGAAGAGAGGGCAATATTCGCCACGACCCATTGAAGCTTTTCATCAACTCCGTTAATAGTGTTTGATCGTATTACTTGACATGGAATGCCGTTACCTAATAGGACAGTTTTAATAAGTGAGTACAATTGCGGGCTTCTCGCTTCTTCATCAACAATTACAAAAACTATATCGTAATTTTTTGTGACAACATCTTTCAATTTTTCATCATAGTTTTCTAATGTTGGTGATTTAATACTGTATTCATCAAGCTTTTCTATATTGATCCTAAACCATTTTCTGAAACCAGGAAAAATACCTACACCTTTGATAAAGCTTTCAGTAAATCTTTTAACTTCTTTCTCGAAAATCGAAGGATATATAATAGCTGGGCTAACCTCCTTTTTTAGAAAAATATTCTTATCATAAGGACCAAATTGTGAAATACCTTTCAAAGGATTTTTATTAACTGCTGTTTGTAAAGTGTAATCAAATCGAAGTAGAGGGACCTCCAAAATATTTGCATAAAGCGAAAATGAACTCATAAATTACACCTCTATAATTATTGGAATTGGTTGTAATGAGATTATAGCCTCATTGCCATCTGGCAACTCTATTTTGCTACCGATTTGTTTCATGATATTCAGAATGTTTTCATATCGAAACTTAGAAGCTCGGGTATTTATTTTTCCGCTAGGTGTTAGATCTTCTGTTTTAACTCTTATCTCTCTTATGACCTCTCTAGCTTTAGACTCACCATAACTTAATGAAATAATGTTTCTAATGTCTCTATATGAACATGACCCTCCCTTATATTCGATTTTAAACTTTAAGTCTAGAATTATACCAAAAACTAAACTATTTGTTAAAATATCTTTAAGATAAATTGTTCTAATTACACAACCTTTTAAGAGACGTAATCCTTCTAGTGATAACAAAATCGGATTTTTAACATCAAAAGCTTGGGTCATGAATTTTCTAAATTCTACTTTATAACCTATCAAGGATAATTTATTACAGAACCCTTCAAGTATTATTCTACATGTAGTTTTAGGAATTTCAGCAGGACTTTTAGTAAGAGCTCTAAATCCAATTTTGGTCAACTCTGAAGCGGTTTTTCCGTAAGCATATACTTTTTCTCCGTCAGCATAGAAACTACAGGAATAATTTTCTCTTAATTCTTTTAAAGATTGATACTTTTTCCTTTCATCTTCGAATAGTTTTAAGGGATTGCTAATAGTTACAGGAAAAATATTAATGACAATATCTGACATCCTTGTTCATCCTTAAACTTCTCATGATTAATTATTCAGTTTTCTCTTCTATTATTTTTGCACTGATTTGACGCAGGGTTTCCTTCACTTTTAATTCGTAGGTATCTTTATTTATTCCTTTTTCTGACATCGCTTCAATTCTCATCTTTAAGGAAATTTGAGCTCCTTCACTCTGTAAGGGATTAAACACTCCGCGTATTAAATCAGAAAGTCTATCCCATGGGACTTCCGCTTCTATTATTATTCTTTGAAAGGTTTTCTTACTAACTTCTAAAGGAGCTATAGTTTCTCCAGGTTTTGGTTGAGATATCTCTTTTTTAATCTCTACCCCTAGTTCTCCTTTCATTTTAACTGCTATTTCCTTTCTTAATATGACGATATCATCCCTTATTTCTGGTGGTGAGATGCTTTCTTGATACCAAACTTTATCTCCAATTAAAAGACCAAAAACTCCATCCTGAACCCCCTTCACAACGGTACTCTTAAGAACGTTTTCATTTTCTAATAATGGAAGGTCATAATACTTTAAGAAGGCTTCCCATATTTCAACAAGGTTCTTACGCTCATCCTTTTCGGAAAATGTCTTTTCTATTAAGACTTTAGGTGATAACTTATCTAATAAAACTTCTTGATCCTTAAGATAACGTTTTATCCTCATTGTAAGAGTTGGTCTGTCTCCAACTGTAGGTATTCCTAAGTCAAACTTTTTAAGTCCATCTTTTGAACCTCTTATCAAGTATCTGTAGGTTGAAATGATTTTGAACCATACCTCTGAATCCTTATCCTTAAACCATTGGTTTGCTTTCTCTTTATCTGCCTCTGTTAAAGTTTTCAAAATTTCTTCATCTGAAGTTATCGTTTTTAATGCTAAAAAACGACGTACACTTCCTTTTAAACCATCGTATTCATTAGGATCTAAAACAAGAAACATAAGCGTGTTTTTATAAGTTCTATAACCAGTTGAATAATTTGTAAGCATATCTTGAATAAATTTATCTGTATTAGGTTCACCCATCATTAATTCTAATGGTAAGATGGCCAATTTCACCTTTTTATTATCCGGGATATCAGCATTAGATTCAGGCCAAACATAAACTTCAAAATCCTTTCCAGCAATTTTTTCGATTCTTTTTTTAATCTCATCTTTAATTTCTCCCTCCTTTATTGCTTCTTCCTTATCTAAGATTATTCTGTTCAATCCGACTTGGCTACTGAAATAGTAAAGACCTTTCTCAAAATGAAGATAAAGAGGTCCATCTATATCCTCAAGTTTTTTCAGAGCATCTCCAATTATTGCAGGAGGAATTCCTTCCCTTAGGAAAGCAACTCTAAGTCTCTGGATGCTAATTCCTCTACGTTCAGTAGGAGGAAAAGAATAAAAGAAGATTGATGTTGCCAAACCAGTTGCAACCTTAAACTTTGCATATTCGCTACCCATTTGTCTATCGATTTTAACAGTTCTTGCATTATCACCGACAATATCTGAGGCTAGAACGGATTCAAACACTTCACCTATATGCTCTATGAACATTCTTCTTATCCGAGGATTAGAGAGATTAATGTTCGCTGGTTGTATGAGCGGTGATTGATCTTGCCGAGTAAAATTATCATAAACTATCTCTGCCAATATTCTCAACACACCTCTGGTTCTTTGAAAAGTAGGTATTGTTCCCCATCTTTCAAAGAGAACGTCTATAGTTTCAGGATGAAACGGATAAGCCTTCTTAATCCTCTCTTTATATCTAATTTCGCGAAACTCGGGAGGAATTTCTTCTCCAAGCCTTTGATAAAGATCAAAGTATTTGGAAGCTACCATTTCATGTTCTTTTGTATCCCCTAGATCTTCGAACAAACGCTTCCTTATAATTTCGTATATTTCTTCTCCTTCTACAGGAGTATATATTATTTGCATTCTTCCAAAAATTCTTTGAAGCTGATTCAGAACTTTCTCTCCTCTTTCTCCGTAAGGAGCGCTAGAAGGTAGTGTGCATACAAGTACACATTGAGTCAAGGATTTAGATATAGCTTCGGTTAACTCTTGTGAGAAAGCAAAAACTTGATCTTCAAACTCCTTTGCTTTTACAATATACTCTGTCAGCTCATCGATTAAAAGTAAAACTGGCTTGTTATTGTTAAGGATTTTTTCAATAAGATCTCTTCCAGGGGATAGTCTTTTTTCATCATGTTCTTTAACTAGATCATAAGTCCCTAATTGCTCGGCTATCTCTCCCCAAGGCGTTTTACCTTTTAAAGGATCTTGCGCTGTACCGACAAAAACGGCGACTTTAACTTTTGGTATGTTTTTTAAGCCAATTCTATTTATAATCTTCTTTATCTCAAGGATATGTTTAAATCTTTCACCATTCTTGAAAAGATGATAAAGATAAACTAATGTATGTGTCTTACCGCCACCAAAAGGAGTCTGAATTTGAATCACCTTTCCTTTCTCACCTTCCTTAGATAGCGTAATAAGAACATCGCTTACTATATTTTCAAGTCCTTTGGTAAGATGGGTTCTTTTAAAGAAAGTTTCTGGATCAATGTACTCTATTGAGGCTTCACCTTTTATAATGCTGCTTAAATCAGCAGCAAAGTCGCTAATCCTTCCTTCTCTAATATCTCTATGCGGAATAGCAACTTGCCACCAGGGCTTCATGATTTATCACCCATAAATTCCAGTAACGTTTTTCCTTGATGAACTCCTTTAATATATTCTTCTTTTCCATATAGAAATCCTTGAATTAACTGCTTCTCTTTATCGCCTTCGGACAGGATTTCTGATAAAGCTTGAGCTGTTTGCCAAAATATCTCATTTCGTGCATAACCAGTTTCATTAAGAATTTCTTTTATCTTCTCCCTTTCTCCCTTCTCCCACAAGATTAACACATAATGTAAAACATCAACCATAGATGTAAACTTTGTTTTCTTAAGGAACACTTGATCTTGAACTCTCTCTTTTGGATTAAGGACTTTGACAAATTCTTTTTCTTTCTTCACCAACCCTCCTTTATCCCATAGATCTGTTAACTCAACTCCCAAAGGTCTTGAGAGCTTTATTGCATCATCAAAATGAACTTTAGCGTTTCCAAAAGTCCATCTCCATAAAAGATAAAATCTTGTTTGTGCATCAACCCCTCCCAAATCCACTCTTTTAAGTACTTTTTCAAGTGCAAATTCACTTACAACTTTTCTGACATATTCTAGAAGTTCTTTAACAGAGACCTCTTCACCAGATAACTTTTCTACCCTCGAATATTGACCAAAAACCTCGACCGCAGGGCCAATAGCGCTAACAAAAAAGTCTGCACCACTTATTCCTTGTTCCCAGAACTGTTCAAGTTTTTCTTTAACTCTTTGCTCAATTTTTTCTTTTATCTCATTAAAGTAAGCAACTCCTTCTTTAGTCCTTTTCCTACAAACCATGTAGATAGAAGAGGCTAAAGCAGCTTTTTGTTGAGCTATTAACCTTTCTTTCATCTCAGTATGAATTGGCCATGATGCAGTAAGCACAAGACCTGATCGTAGTAGGCTGTTAATTATTGTTTCCCATGCCTCTGTAGTTTTATAGGCAAAAACTATACATGCGATACCATCTGGCTTTAAGATGCGATTGATTTCTCGAAAAGCTTTAGTAATCATTTCTTCGAAAAATTTCTTCCCTTCCTCTTTATTTCTTCCAGAAGGAAATGCAATAATTTCTTCAGATTTTGGGGTCAATGGTGTAGCGAAAAGATCTGGATATAAGTCTCCGATTATTCTCTTAAGCCAAACATAGAAGAAGTCTGAAAGATAAGAATAAGCTACATTATCATAATAAGGTGGATCTGTAATAACTGCGTCAAAGTAGTTGTCTGTATAAGGAAGCTCTGATGCTGTACCTTGAGTAGTTATTGCAGTAGATAAATGAGCGTGAGAACAATGTTTTATGACTTTCAACATCCATGCCAAGATATTATTCCAATCTCCACGTGACATCCCAAATGGATTTGCCTCACCATAATCCCATACCATTTCAATTGCTTGTCTATCAAAAGATCTTTCAATAGACTGTGTGTCTCCTCTATATCTCGCTAATGATACAAGATAAGAGGCGAGGGTATCAAAATTTAATGCTAAATAAGTTATTATTGCTATTGCATATCCTTTATCATATCCTTCACTAATCATCTTTTTGTAAGCAAGCCTTACTTTTTCAGCGAAAGTAATTAAAGCTAGCTTCTGGCGTGAATTATGATAGTCGCCATATTGATGAAAACAATAACGTGGCCCGATTCCACCGCTGCTACTAAGAGTGCCAGGTGCATTCTCATTCGGCACTGGGTCAAATCCCCATTCTTCCATTAACTTAACTCTTTTCTCTTCGAGATACCTCGTTGCTTCTTTAAATATCTCTAAGTCTTTATCGGTTGCGATTCTATAGTTTTTTCCCGTCTTATTGTGTAAAATTATTACAATCATTCTTTGGCCTGCCTTTCCCTCCTGGAATATTTTTCTTATCTCTTTATCTGAAATACCAGTTCCGCAGACTGGACATAAAACTGTTGCTCTTCGTGTCGTGCCCTCAGAAGGATTAAAATCAATTTCTTTATCTTTTACGATTTTGAAATCAATTTTCTTATTTCCTTTATCAATCATCATTTTTAAAGCAATTTTTCTGTTCTCCTTTCTCGCAAGCCAGAATTGTCTCATGAGTGGTATTTCTGCCCCGCAAGAAGGATTATGACATTTAATTGTCCTTGCCCATATATAACCAACTGGGATACTCCCATCAGGATCAGGGGGATAAAACTTACCAACTTCCTTTTTTGCTTCTTCATAAACCCAATTTCCCCATTTTTGAACGTCATATACAAGTTTAGGTATCTCTTTTACTCCAATTCCCCCATAAAGTGTTATTTGTTTGTTTTCTCCGATTTTTACCTTAAGATTTGCATATTTCTGTGGATACTCTAAAACAGCTTTTAAAATCAAGACCGCAACTGGATTATACTCCAAAGCATATGTTTCGCATCCAAGTCTTAAAGCCTCTAAAGGAATAGAGCCGCCGCCAGCAAAGCAATCCAAAACCTTAGGAGCCTTACCACCGAAGAACTCTTTGATGTCTTTTCTTGCCTTTTCAATCAGTTTCTCATTCAAAGAATTCTCCCATTTAGAAAGTTCAGCAATGAACTTAAGTTTCTCCTTTAATTCTTTTTCATCCCTCGACACAGGGACTAATGCGGCATAAGTTGTTGCCCTTGATGCGGCTAATGGGCGTCTAGCCCACCAGATATGTAGTGTAGAAATATGTCCATGCCTAATGTTCTTCTCTCTAACAGATTCTTCACTTACTTCTTTCAGCGGAAAATCGACTTCAATAAGCCTTTTATCGTTTTCAAATGCGCTCATGTCCCTTCACCTATAAACTCTTTTTTCGCAATATTCTTCCAATCATCCTTATCAACAATATAACGAACAATTTCCACTACCTCATTTGGCTTAAGCTTAGTTGCAGGATTCTGAATTGTGTAAAGTTCTGGTTTAGTTGCTACGTTAACAACAACATAAAGCCAATATTCATCTTTCAACCTATTAGCCATTAACCATTCGTTCGGCGTTAAAGCTATTTTGCCTTCTCTAGCTCTTGCTTTGACCTCAATATACCTATAACTTCCATCAAAAGCTTTTGATCTTATATCAAATCCAAGGTTTTGAAGTGAAACATCCTCTGGATTTCTTCCCTGAGAAATTTCAAAACTCATTGCTATTTGCATTCCTATCTTCTCGATCTCTAAATCTTCCTTCAACTCATCTTCTATCGGTGTTTGAGGAATTACTCTAACCACTCCTAGGATTTTTGGAGGCGAAAGCAGAAGATTCGTTTCAGCTATTATTCTTTTTTCAAGTTCAGCTTTCTTTCTCTCAAAATCCTCTTTCTTTCTTCTTTCTGCTTGTATAACAGCCTCTGGGATTTCTATTCCCTTAGCTCTCTTTGTCTCGTATTCGATTAGCTTTTCTTCAGAACGCAATATAAGTTCTTGAAGTGATCTTAAGCCATATTTCCTCTTTATCTCAGCATCATGCTCTCTTTGTCTTTTTATTTCATCGAGATATTTTGTTAGTATATTTTCGACGGCGAAGGTTATTATAGCATTTTCATTCATTACAGGAAGGTTAATGAGTTTAAGTAAAGTAGGGTTAACTGGTTTTAGATCCCAAAGTATTGATGGCGACACTTGTTTAATATGGTTAGTTTGAATATCTTGGTATAATGCAAATATTCTTTTTCCTGCAACTTGACCATTTCCATCATTTATCTGCCCCTCTAGAAACCAAATAAATCCATCTAGTATTCCAGATGGATCAGTAAATGTAGCTCCCCTTTCAAGTTCACCACTATATTTTTCAAAAATTTTCTCTATAATAGCTTCTAAAAGAGGATGTCCTGGGACTACAAACTCTGCTTGTCCTTTGAAAGCCTTCTCTTTATCGAATGAGAACTTTCCATATTCTTTAAAAACTACTCCATATCTATTCTTAAAATCATAAGATAAATTCCTAAGTTCATTTGGGACGTTTGATATTCTCCAAAAGCCATCTTTTCTTAACTCAACTTTAACTCCAAGTTTTTCAGCAGCCTTTAAAAAGAACTTTTCAATATATTCAGGCACTAAACGGTTTTCTTTAGCGACCCTCATTTCGCCGAGAATACGGCTGAAGTCTATGTATCTTGTTGCGATCCCTTCTAGTGATGCTTCTCTAGCCCTCTTTATTGCTTCTTCATCAGGTATCCTTTCAAAATCTTGCAATATTTCATCGAGAGATCTTCTATTGGTAATAGCTTCAATTATAAGATCTTGAAGAGTTTTTCCAGTAGGTAGATAAGCAGAAATCACATCACCGATAACATCGAAAACCTTGCCTACTTGTTCTCCTATAATTTCAAGCTTTGTTAAGAGCTTCTCAAGAATCATGCCTTCTTTCGTATCCGTGGCTACTAGGTTGTAGATATGAACTTCATATTGCTGCCCATATCTATGTATTCTTCCCATTCTTTGCTCAAGCCTATTTGGATTCCAAGGAATATCGTAATTAACCATGAGCCAACAGAATTGAAGATTAATACCTTCTCCACCAGCTTCAGTAGAAACCATTATTTGTGCTTTTTCCCTAAATTCATGCTCCGCCTGTATCCTCTTATCAAGATTCATTCCACCATGAATATAAGTTACAGTGAATCCCCATTCACGGAACTTTTCGACTAGATAATCGAGAGTGTCTTTAGATTCAGTAAATATTAATAACTTTTCCCCTTTCTCTTTAAGCTTTTCAGTTTCCATGACGTTTCTTAATTCATTAAGCTTTGTTTCTATTTCCTTTTTCTCAACCTCTTTAGCCAATTGAATAAGCACTTCAAGCTTATCTATTTCTTCTTTTAACTCTTCAAGTGTTCTTGATGATGTTAGCTTCTCTAAAAGCTCCTCCTCTCTTTCCCATCTCTCAATTTCAGGCATATCTTCAAGAACTTCTTCACTAACATAGCCAACTTCTTGGATGAGTTCACCTTGCTTTAATAATTCTTCAAGTTTACTCTTTCTTCTTTCCAAGGATTTTCTAACAGCTCTAACACTTGAAGCTAAACGTCTTTGAAGAATTAGCAGAGCAAAAGTAATGTTTCTCCTTCTTCTTTCTTCTTTGATCTCTAAAGCTTTATTATAATATTTTTCTACATATTCAGTTACAGCATTATACAACCTTTTTTCATCAGGACTTAGCCTATATTTGATTGTTTTAACTTTTCTTGGAGGAAATAGCGGTGTGCCATCAAATGTTTTTAAGTCCTCTTTTAATCTCCTCAAAAATAAAGGATTTTCTCTGTTCTTTGTTGCTTCCATAAGTATTTCATTCGTTGCGAAAAAACCCGGCTCAAGTAAGTCTAAGAATAATCGAAAGTTACTTGGATCACCCCTATGAGGAATGGCCGTGAGGAACAAAAGAAAATTAGAATTCTTGGATAGGCGTTCTCCGAGCTTATATCTTTGAGTCTTCGTTATCTTTCCTGTACCATACTCATAGGCTGCAAGTTTATGAGCTTCATCAACTATAACTAAATCCCAAGCAGCTTCAGCCAAGCTTAACATTACGTCTTCCTGCTTAGCAAAATCCATAGAAGTTATAACTTGGTTTTCTTCAAGCCATACATTTCTACCCCATGATGCTTCCATTACAGCTCTGTCTATAACTTTGAAGGTCTCACCAAATTTTTCCTTCATTTCTCTGATCCATTGATCCTTTAAATGACCTGGAATAACTATTAGGACTCTGTTAACAAGTCCCCTTTGCTTTAATTCCTTAAGCAAAAGACCAGCCATGATGGTTTTACCAGCGCCTGGATCATCAGCTAAAAGAAACCTAATTTTCGGTTGTTTCAATATATGGAAATATACTGCATCTATTTGATGGGGTAATGGATCTATCTGTGAGACATTAACTGCATAAAGGGGATCAAATTGATGAGCAAGACGAATTCTTTTTCCTTCGATAACTAGGAAGAAGGATTCTGAATCACATAAAAAATCTTTCTCTTTTAGTTTAACTAAGCGTATCTTTTCTAAATCAGCTACGGTTAATATGTTTGAATAAAAACGCCCTGTATTCAAACCAACACCATCAATTTCAATGTAAGCACCAACATTTCTACATTGTAGAACTCTTATCCGTTCAGGCCAAAAATGTCCTTCTAGAATATCTTCCTCTTTTATTTTAGGGTATTTGATTGAATTTTGAGACATGAGTTTGTATATAAACAATATTTTTATAGAACTTAAAGTTTTGTTATTCAAAATTTTTGTATCATAAAATATCAAATATCACTTAAAAAGAATAAAGGTAAATGTTTACGCTAACAAAGATATTCAGTCAATACTTTTATTTCAAGTACAGAGATTACCAATGCACCTTCACTTGTAGTAATTCCGCTCAAAGTAAAGAAAATATCAATACGCGAAGTTGTAAGGAATACCTTTATAGGCATAATTATATTTAAAAAATACGTTGAATAATTCATAATAATGAACGTTGCAATTGTTAATATTTCAAGCTTCACTCATGAACATGTTGAATCTTTATTTGCCGAAGGACTATGGGGCTTTCCTGACGATAAACCAAAAAATAATAAGCGAAGATGGGAAAAG
>Ga0105117_1000138_pt1 | contig 21426 bp, 15 predicted proteins | sample OSP_15_2_FD_79144 | JGI IMG/M metagenome (GOLD analysis project Ga0105117, IMG submission 79144) | Extremophilic microbial mat communities from Yellowstone National Park, USA - OSPB_Slides-mat_host_7_15 | ecosystem: Environmental > Aquatic > Thermal springs > Hot (42-90C) > Microbial mats ... | reverse complement strand
GCCACCAGCACCCCCGGGGCCACCGCCCCCCATTTCTACCCGTGAGGGTTCGACTGACTTCTGCGCACCAAGAAGCTCACGTAGCCTACCAACCTGCACAAGGTTCCCGTTTGCGTCTTGGGTGTTATAGTCGTCGCACACGACCCATTCACAACCCGTGAACTTATCCCTGATCGCGTCTACATCAATGCCTAGTACGTCGAACACTTGGTTTCTCTCCGACTCAAGTTGCACTCCCCTATCCATGGCCAGTCGCTTCAGGTTCGTGTACCCCAGCTCTTTCGGCGATAGCATGACTATGGTGTGCTTGGAGAGCACCTCATAGGTGAAAGCTGGGAAGTGGTTTTTCTTGCTCCATGAGTCGCGGGCGTGCAGGGTGACTATAATTGGGGCGGTTAAAAATTTGGCAACCCCCTTATCGAAGAAGAGTTGAACCCCCACCTCTTCACCACCTCCCCCAAGCCTTGTCTTAATCTCCAATGAAATATCATCGTATACTTCCTTGAAGACCTCAACCGCCTCCTCCCTTATGTAAAGCCTCATTTCAGACACATTGACCGGATTAATATATGGTGTAACGGCATTAAGCCTTATCAGGTCGGGTAACCTATCCTCGCTTATCAGCAATCGATTCTCTATAAGATATCTGAGCGTTACAAAAAGACCCCAGTCAGTCTTTAAAGCTTTTTTCAGCTTATCCTTCTCTAAAAGGAGAACATAGGAGAGCCCCGCCTGGTTCGCCTCGGAGAACACGACCTTAGAATGGCTGGTCGCTGAGCCTGAGAACACGCCGAGCCTAGTGAGCTCCCCCAGAACTTCACGTGCCTTTACATCATCCATCCTCGCCCCAAGTATTTTGGGTAGTTCTACGTAACATGATACGACCTTGGTATACCTGATCCCGCACTCCACAAACTGCCGCAGGTTGGTTTCAAGGCTTAAGGCGACCAGCGTCCAAAGGTAGTCTGGGTCCCCGCTGAGCCGGGCTAGTCTTCTCTCAGCTTCGTCTGCCGGCCTGCTAGTCAACCTCTCGTATAAGCTCGCAGCCTCTGGAAGCACATGGAAGTCCCTAGAGAGCGCGAGAGCGACAAGAACCCTCTGCTCGCCGACGAGCTGGCTGGACACAGACCGCGCAACCTCTCTTCCGTTCAGCTCGTTTTGATAAGCAGACAGAAACACCATGGATACAACAGCGTCTGCCCCGATCCTTTCGGCCAAGCTGGGGGCGAGCCTCTCCAAAACAACCACCAGATTATCTCGGTACTCCTTCTCGTCAGCAAACGGTGGTGGATAATAGTTCAGGGTGAGCTGCTCTGTATCAGTGGCCTGTCTGATATACCCAAGGCGCATAAGTTCGTAAACTACTTGGTGGATGTTGCCGAAGGCATTACATAGGAGTCTTTTGACATCCCCCACGTGTACACCTCCAAACACCCGGCTTTGCTCCGATATACACCTCAGCAGTGCTAGGAGCTGTTTAGGCTGCTCCCCCATGGGAGCCACGGGGTTGCGCGGCGCGCTCGGCCCCCCAGTGGGCTGCTGTGGTGTCGGGATGGGATACTTTCCTGTGGTGGCTGGCTGGGGCTGTGATCCCCCTTGGACACCACGCGCACCCGCCTCCTCCAGCCCACCTCCCCTAGAGGGGGCTTCTGTACGCCTACGACCCGAAACCCCTTCTCTCTCTTCCTCCTCTGCAACGTAGTACTCCCTTTCCCCTTCAGACCCCCAACCTTCAACCATGAGTCCAAATGCCCCCTCAACCTTAAAAAGGTTTCCACAATACTAGTCGACCTCAATGGATTGACGACTGAAAACGTGGATCGGTGAAGGGTGCACCACACTCTATCGGCGTGAACCTGTACTCATTTTAAAAGCAAGTCATCTTACCCCTGTGCCCAAGCCTAAAGCGGCTAGGGGTCGAGGCCACGGGTCTCCCAGCACTGGTGAATCATGTCCCGACCCCTTGACAGCCACTCTGCTGATTTGCCACCAAGTTTCCATAAGGAGCCGCGAACCAGTCAGGACGCCTCCCTGAATTCCCTCACCTGGTTGAACACATATAGTGCCCAGACATGAATACTACGCGCTCTTAGGGCAACGCTCTATCAACCTTTTCGAACCGACCTTTTCGAATCATTTACAACGCTTCCACGCGGGCACACGATTCCGGACTGAGCCCTGCACTCCAGCGTTAAAGTCTGTGTAGAGGGTCGGGCTCATAGTCTGACCACGTTTGACCCAGCGTATAGGGATTGCTGGATTGTATCCGCCTAATGCGTTCCCCCTAGGTCTACCCTTCAACCCCCGCTGTGATGGGACGCTTTTAGACGGCTTGCTGGGAGACGTGGTTGCCTCCTCACTTTATGTTTCCACACTTCCCCCCACCAGGCTTGGCCCGTTTCCTCAGGCCGTCAAGCGCACGAGGACCCCTCTCTCAGCCTTATCGGATAAACCGAGCCCCTCAAGCGTATCCCTGACCTTGGACATCATGAGCCTCCTACCGCCCATCCTGTGGGTCACATCCCTGATGGACTCCTCCGGAAGCGCCCCACACCCGCTACTACCGCTACTCCCATGACCCGCCGCTCCTCAAGCCTGCTCACTCCCACCGCTACTGGCCGCGGGGCGCCCACCTCCCCGCCCGCCACGAGCCTGAGCTGGTACGCCTGCACGTACTCCACGTAGCGCTCCCAGCCGTCCACCCCCATACATCAGGCAGTCGGCGTAAGCGCACCCTGCGCATGTGAACCAAACTTCGAAGGGTACCTTAACCAAGAGCGTCTTCTACTCCCACTTTGGGCGCTCCGCCTTTTGGCACCAGGAACTCCGACACCAGGAAAAGCCGTAGATGCCGCCCCTTCTCTCCTTTTTGTGGACTCGAGATTCTAGGTGTGGGACAAAATTATTCCAATGCTCTTATATGTTGCGAATTAGTATAACAGTTAATATGACTTCTATAGAAGAAACATGAGACGTAATTAATAGGTACCTTCATGGTTATGATACATCCGCATTAGCGGATAACGTTGTCTTCGAGGTCATGGCCTCCGGTCAGAAGGCTGCAGGTAAAGAGTCCGTGGCCCAGTTACTAGACTACTTTTATTCCAAAGCCTTTACGGCTCAGTTCGAGCCCAGAAACCTGGTCGTGGGTGAGGGGAAGGCGGTGCTGGAGGCGGACTTTTTCGGTAAGCAGAACATGGAATTCGCAGGCATCCAACCATCTGCAAAGACGTGCACGTTCCGCTATGCGTCAGTTATGACGTCTCCGGCGGCAAGATAACCTACGCCAGGATATACTTCGAGACAGACGCTTTGCGCAAGTGAGCGTCTACGGAGCCGCATACAATATTTTGTCATCAAGGCTGTTATTATAGTTGGGAAATCCGATTTCCACTCCCCGTTGCTGAATTGTTTCTCTATCCACGCCGCGGAATCGTCGAACCCGATGGGTCTCAGCTCGGTCACCGTCTCCTCGTATACTCTCGGGGGATTGCGGGAGGACCGGAACAAAGATACCTTTCGAGGGCCGCGAGGACTCCTTGTTGATTCGCCTCAATCAGTAGGATACTATCGACGGATCGGAGGGTTGTCATGCTCGAAGGGTCGCGGAGTGATCGGGTCTATGTCGCCGAGAAGGAGTTCGGCCTCGTATCTCGTGACACCTGTTCCCTCGCGATTAGTTGCGTCGTAGTCTCGCCTGTATGCGTCGTATAATTTGACAAATTTGACGAACGCCTGTAAACCGGAGCGCCTCATTGCTGTTTCATGTTCCACAGAATATGTATTGGTTTAAGTCTTTGTGGTTTCGTCAGCGTTCAACACACCACCCATCTTGTGACCATATAGCGCGAATCGGGCTACGGGGAACTCAGTGATGGCCGGATTCATTCTTCCAACCTTCTTCTGCCATAAGCAGGGCTCCAGCCTTTCAGAAGGATACCCAAAGCGTACTCTTGCAAAACGTTCACCTGATAAGAACAGACTAGTTTGGCATCTTGTAAGGTTAAATGTGGTTGACATTGAACCCATTAAACTAAGCTGTCACTATTCTTTTCCGCGGTCATACCAACCCGAATCTTTATGCCGTTACGATCGGATACACAGTATCTCCCCTATAGTTCAGACATAATAGCACATCGTTATTGTGTTAGGTGGTGCGTCCCTTCCGGTGGTTAGTTAACTGACTGGATTGCTTGGGGGAGTGTTTATATTTTTATTCGCAGTTATTTTTTGATGTCGAGTCCGGCTGAGTGTTGAGACGCGTGAGCTCACTGGGTTGTTCGTGAAGCGCTTGGAGGGGTTGAGGAATCTCGGGGGCTCCTCGAGTGTGGCTCGCACGCTTACCCAGGCGGATTCCTCGCTTCTTAGGGGTGGGTGGGCAGTTGGTGTGGATGGCTCCATGGATTACAATGAGCACATGGAGCTACTGCTCTTCTATGTGGCCGCGGCGGCGTACACCTGCCCCTTCAGGGTTGGCGGGAACAGTGGGGTGTTGTGTTTGATTTTGGGGGTGTGCGTAGGGATGATTCTCTGGGGTTCAGCACGGCTGTGCCCCTGTGGAGTGATGATTTGGGTGTGGTGTCGCCTGAGGGGTTAGGTGGGTACGCTGGGCAGGCGGAGCTTTCGGGTGTTCAGCGGTTGCCCTTCGCGCTTATGACTATGGCTGAGCTCTCGCTTGGACTGCGCGCTGTTGGTAGGGAGTCCACTGGTATACTCTTCTTGGATCGCCCGCTCTCAGGTACCTATCTCCCGCTTGCTAGGGATCTCAGGCTTCTTTTGAGGGCTGGTAGTAGCGTACTAGTGGGTCAGCCTACGCCTCGGGGTGAGCTTGGGTGGCTTGACTTGGCGCTTGCCTCTGTGCTCGGGCCGCCAGGTAGCTATGTGCCTGTGAGGCGGCCGTACACGGTTTACGCGGCTATCGGCCTCCTAGTTGAGGAGGCTGGGATGGGTGGCGTCGGGGGTTGGTGAGGAGACTCGTAGTGGTCGACGAGGTCAAGCTCCGGGTGGACGGTGAGCTGGGTGTACGTCTGGATGGGCCGCCAATGCGTTGACGTGGGCACCAGCCATAAAGCTTTTGACCACAAAGGCCGCGTGGACCAGGAGCTACCTGCGCACACGCCTATTATTCCCCTCGGCTAGGGGAGGGGGCCCTGAGTAGGGTTGTGTGGGTGAGAATAGGCGCGAATTAGTTGTACGTTGGGCTCAAGCGCCTTGTCCTCAGCTACCACCCACCACGAGGCACGTGGTGAGAGGAGCAATGAGGGTTGGTGGGTTGATTGAGCGCCTCTTCCGCTCCACTCCGTGAAGAGGAGGACTATGGTGTTCTCAGGTGACGTGGATGCGGATAGGATTGGGATAGGCGCACCAGCTCAACGCAGCCCTAAGCGTATTCTACGCCCGCCTACTACAACTGGCTTCGAGTCCACAAGGGTTTGAGAACAGCCCCCTCCCAGCAGCCCTAGGAAGCGGTCTTATCTGACCAATACCCTTACATTGTATGGATAGTTCTTTATAAGGCAGGCACAAGGATATGGATAATGAATTGGCTGGCAAGATATTCGTTAGGGAGACAACTGGGCTTATACGCGAAATATCGCCTTTTGATGCGTTAGTTACAACCATTGTGCTGACAAATTACTAGGGATGGCCACATTCGAAACATATACTCCCTATTTATATCCGGGGGCGAATCTTGCAGTGGTGGCTGTCTACGCAATTCCATTTGTACTATTAAATGCATCTCTATATATTGTTATGACCAATGCATTTCCTAAGGTCAGGTGGTGATTATGTGTGGATTAGTCGAATAATTCATCCTGCATTGGCCATTGGCTTCTTATTTATTTATGTATGGTATCAAGCTGCCTTTTGGGGTTCATTAATAAATTACACTGTAAGCTACTTTTTAGGTTCAGGCATAGCAACTCTGGATTTCGCACTAAATAACAGCTCGCTTATTAATATCTCTCATTTCATTGCAACGCCCGAAGCAATAGTTGCTCTAGGCACATTTATAATAGTACTAGTTACTCCCCTTTTGCTAATCCCCCTAAAGCATTATCTACGCTTTCAACTCGGCATGTGGGTTCTTGGAATTTTATCAATAATAATCTCTGTAGCGCTATTTATGAGTACATCACCTTTAGGTTTCAGACATATCTTTGACGCAGACTTAGCGTCGTATAATACTACGTATACAGGTGTAATTAATCAAGCTAAATCACTTGGCTTTAAAAACCCTGGGTTGCTCACATTCGGACTTCCAACGTTATACGCAACACCATTTATGTTTCTTTCCCTAAATGGTTTCTAGATGGGAGCATACTTTGGGGGTGAGCTCAGAAATGTCCGCAAATCTATGGTAGTTGCTGGTATACTGGGAGGGCTTTTAAGCATATTATTCTATGCGGTCGTGGGTTATACTTTCCAACATACTGTGGGTGCCCAGTTTCTAAACGCGTTATCATTATATTGAGTATGCTCATCCATCGGCTTATGTTCTACCAATACCGTGGAGTAATTTCTTTTTCTCTATGATTTTAACTAAGAATCCATTATTGATTATCCTCATGGTTGTCGGTCTTTTTGCTTGGGGTGTAACTGGGGTGACGGCGGTTGGTCTCGTTTGCTCTAGAATAATGTTCGCAGCAGGTTTTGATAGGTCATTGCCTGCTCTGCTCGCTAAGGTGAGTGAGAGATTTCACACTCCAGTTACAGCAGTTACAATATATATGGCCCTAACGGAGTTGGGGTTAGTTTTAAGTGTATACGCCGGTGTCATATTTGAATTTTTGAACATCACACTAGTTTCACTGTACGCATTCGTTGGACTTGCCGCACTGATACTTCCCTTCATTCGTAACCAAATGTATTCAAATAGTATTCTCGCACGGTATAAGTTGGGTAACATTCCGGCAATTTCTCTTCTTGGAGCAGCAAACCTGATATTTTTCGGCTTTTTAGATTACTTTAGTCTCCTTAACCCAGCTGTTAGTGGCCCCGACTGGACCAGGAGCATAGGAACCCTCATCGGGATATTTCTACTGGGTGTTGTTTCGTACTTTTTGGTTACTAGATATTATCATTCAAAGGGTATAGACGTATCATTAGCCTTTAAAGAAATACCTCCAGAGTAGTTATAGCTGAGCTGACACTAACATGTTTTTAAGGATTAACTCAGTGAATGGTACATTAGGTTACCTAAATGCGTTCACCCTAATCCCTTAATCAGCATAAGTATTTTTGATTCTTCGACGTTATCTGAATAGCTGTGTGAATTTGTGCTTCCTACGGATGTTGATCTTTGCAACTTCCACTAGATTTGATCCGGGTATACCGCTCACGCTCAGTTTCTTGACGCTCATAGGCAGCTTATGTGCCCATTTGGCAAATCCAATCATCCCCACCCCCTCTAAGGATTTCACAGATAACACCTTGGATGCTGGCTTATTACGGCCAGTGATGGGGCAGCGCTGTGACTCGGGGGAGGACGCAGAATTTAACCGTTTCATCCAGCGCTTGCAGACGGGGATCCCGGAACTACACCACCTTTAAATATTGTATAGCGTATTCCCAGCATGATGAGAAAGAACATCTCCCTGTTTGTTGTAACCTTAATGGCGCTAAGCGTTTTGAGTACACTAGGGGTAGTGGATACGGTGGCTCAGACCACGGCTTTTTCCACAAACTCCGTGAATTTAACGCTCAACACAACGGAGGTTTTACCCGCCAACTACTACTATTATTACAATTTCAGCTTGCCGAACACCTACCCCAACGCCACCTTCGGCTACTACTTCAGTGTGAGTAATAGCAGTGTGAGCACTGCGCTGATGACATCCACTCAATTTAAACAGTTTAATACGACTGGGAGCTTCTCTGGTGGATACATAGCCGACCAGAACGGGACACTCAACTTCGATGGGTTACTCTTCACCCAGGGCGTATACTACCTTGTAGTCTACGCCTACCAGGCCCCAGCCGAAGTGGAAATCTACCTAAGCGTAAAAAGCAACATGCAAGCCATAAACGCAACACAGTACGTAGGCGAATTCGAAACAATACCCGCACACCAAAACACGAGTATACCCCTTCACTATGAAACCCTAGGTTCACCCTTCAACATCACAGTGATCGGAATCTCAAACCAGACCGTTAAGTACACGATATGGGATAATTCTACACAGACACCAGCTTTCACTTCCCCTCTTGTAACATTCACAAACCTAAGCATCCAACCATTCTCCTACAACTATACACTCACAAACCTAAGGCAGGGAGTGTACACCCTGATAATCGGGAACCCACACAATTCACCAGCCTACGTCTACTTCGAATACCGCATATACCCCAAATACGTGAACCCATACCTCTTTAGGTACCTACTTAGGCAGAGCGGTGCCCCCACGGGGTTAGCCGCCTACGGCGTGCTCAACCAGAGCGGGACACCCACCCCCTACCTAATAAACACGAGTAGCGTCTTGGGCTACGCGAACATCTCATCCATACTCGCATACAACCAGACGGCGGCGCAACAGGCAAACCTACAAGACCCCTACATGGCAAGCCTCCAGCTCAACCTGATACTCGCCGTCGAAAACTCAGATGGCTCATACTACGTTTACTGGCCGCAGAACGTACCCAGATTCTACACGGATAGGCAGCAGGTGCAGCTTACCAACAACGTGCTCAACATGTCAGGGGATGGAGCCTACCTCACCAACTCCTCCATAACATCACCCAATGGGGTTGTGATAGAGACCCAAAACGGCGGCGTAATGCAGTATTATTACGGTAACTACCTTAACCAGCCGACTTGGAGCTACAGGCTGCCGTTCGCATTCATGCTACTCATGAATGAATCGGTGGTTCAGGGTCAGGGCGTGCTCATAAGCATGGGCATCGTGGTAGTCCAGAACGGCACCATCGTGGCCAACCCGCAGCCCTACTGGTTTGACCGAATAATGATCCATGACCCCGCGGCGGCGGCCGCTGGATTCATAGTGTCGGGCTACCGCTACACCCCCGTGGGCGCAGCCTCCCTTTTGGGGTCCTACTACGACGCCGAGCTCGTGTTCGGCGGTGGTGCGAACGGTGAGGTCACCCAGTTCGAGCAGCTATCAGCTACACTTGGCTTGCTCTACTACTCTCCGGCCACGGATAACTACACCGCCTTCCCCTCATATTACAGCTTCGGCGCGGACACAGCTGAGGCGACCACAGACGCCCACGTCTCCTACCTAGGCAGCGGCTTCGCCTCCGTATCGGCTGGCACACCAGACTACACGTACCTAGCGGAAAACAACCTCAAGGGCACCCAGACCACAACCGCGACCACTTCCCCCACAACACCAACATCTTCAGCGCCGTCTACAGCGGCGACAACCACGCAGACAAGCACCACGACGCCACCCAACACACAGACAACCACGTCTTCATCGGCTTCTACTCCACCCTACACCCAATCCCCAATCACAAGTTCGACGAGTCAGGGTGGCTCGGCAACAGCTGGAGCAATCCTCCTAGTCATAATCATCGTGATCATGGTTGCAGCCATAATAGCCCTAGTAAGAAGGAGGAGGCACTGAATACGGACTTCACCAGACGTGTCCGATATTCAAGGCTCAAAACCCTGCCTCCACCCAACCAGACACCCGAAATGTGTCCAATGTTGGTCGTTCGTGCAAACGCACTGGATTATTCCCAACCAGACACCCGAAATGTGTCTGATACCCACCCACGCGGCGAGTTGTGAGCTACCCCGCCCTTGAAGGGCGAGGTTTTGGAAGGTTTAAAAGGTTAGCTTACGGATGTAGCGTGACACTTTACCGCTTTCTAGTTTAGCCTTTTTTTAATAAGATTCTCAGTTGATCACTAAGTGCAGTTTAAAAGGTATAGCTTTAGGAAGTTTTTTAGGATAAATGGTTCTAATTGGTTTTTACGACTTTTTAATATACTTTAAGCTTTAGTATTATTTAGTGGGGTTTTTATTTCGAAAACCTTTTTATTTGTTCTATTCTATTGTTTTTGTCTTGTCAAAATTAAATAATTTGGTGGTTCACAAAGCCCGCACTTTACTTTGTTGCATATGAGCTCACAAAAAGAGAGTGGAAAGTAGAAGTCGAGCCGAGCGAAGAAAAACACGTTGATCTAGTTATCTACGATAAAAACAGAAGAAAAAAGCATACGATAAAGGTTAAAGGCTTATCAGGACGAGAACCAATTCCCTTCGGAGAGTATCGAAAACTTGGCAGACTACGTAATAGTTGTTCGGAATCTTGAAAAACCCGAAGTTTTTATTCTTGACAAAAATAACGTTACGGAGAGAGCCCATCCAAGCAAAGGGAATAAAAAAGCTACTGGGTCGAAATAAAAGAGGTTGAGGAAATCAAAGACCGGTGGGACCTAATAACAAGCGAAAATTATCCACTTTTTTGTAAAAACTAAATGGTGTGGTTAAGATAAACACACAATCAACACTTAACAATAGTTAATCTAGCGCCTTGCCGAGACCCAAAAGCGCAAGCCTTACAGTATCTAGAAATGTCCAACATGAGCAGAGTTTCTTAGAATTTTCAAGCTAAGCAATATAGTTTACAGAACCCTTTTTACCAAACCTACTCTACCTTTTTCAAAGCCTAACCGAAAGTCCTTTAAATGCCTCTTATAACCAATACCAAACCGACTACCATTCGAAGAAACCATTCATGCTTTTCGTGTACTCTAGAAAACGTTTGATGCAGTTTTCCTCAAGACTAATCACATCGGCGTTGCCTACAACAATAAGCTTACACTGGGCTCGCGTAACCGCCACGTTAAATCTGTTGGGGTCAGACACAAACCTTAAAGTGCGCGAGTCCGTAGCAGTAACACTGAAGACAACCACCTTCTTTTCACGTCCTTGAAAAGCGTCTACCGTGTTCACCTCAATTTGACCAAGTCCTAATTTAGAAAGCCTTTCGCCAATTAAATTTCTTTGAAGTCTATAGGGGGCAATCACACAAATGTCTTCTGGATTAACACCAAGCTCCTTGAGTTTCTTTACGATCTCTACACACGCGTTTACTTCAGCTTGATTTTTGTAACTCGATTCGGCGTGTTCTACTGAACCCTTCACGTGTACAAACGTTACAGCAGGGTTTGCGGAAAATGGTCCATTCCCTTGGATGTTTAGCGTTTTTTCATTTGTGTTGGAAACTACTCTTACCTTTCCTTCGTAAAATTCTTTTGAGCTAAAACTAAAGATTTCAGGATGACTTCTGTAATGATTTGTGAGCATAAGCTTGACTTTTGAACGCTTTAAGGCCACAGTAAACGCGCTTATTTCGTAAAGCGTAGCCTTAATAAGTTCATAGTCACTTGGGTTTTCAGAGTAAAGAGTTCTGAAAATTGGTAAAAGCTGTTTGTCATCGCCCACGATAATCCAGCGCTTTCCCTTTGATAAAGCAAGTAGCGCGAGTGTAAGTGACGCCTGACTAGCTTCGTCAACAATCACTAGGTCGAAATCATTGAATTCGTTCAAGGGGCTTAGCGCAGATTTAATAAGTGTAGAACCTATGACTTTTGCTTCTCTAATAAGTTTTATACTTTCTTCAAGAAGAAGATCGTCTATCTCCTCGGATAGCTTTGAAAGCTTTTCTTGTAACTCGACTATTTGGGCGTCTAGCTTACTAATTTTGTTTTTGAATAAAACTTCTGCGTGAACTTTTTTCGTTTCCTCGTAAAGCTTTCCGAGTTGCTTTTTTTCTTGAAAAAGTTCGAACAAATTTTTCTTAATTTTTTGCCTCTGCTCTTCTAGTTCATTGTAACGCTGCCCCAAAGCTTCTTTTGCTTTGTACATTAAAAGATACTTTTTCACTTTGGGTAGAACCTTTTCGGGTAAACCCACGCGCAAAGTGTAATCCAATGGAAGCTTTTCTATAACGTTGTCGACTGCTCGGTTTGTGTGGCTTGTTACCAAAACTTTCAAACCACACTCGGCAAAGCTTTTTGCGATCTCAGAAATCACTGTAGTCTTTCCAGTGCCAGGAGGACCAACTACAACAAGCAATTCATTTGGTTTTAAGGACAAAGCTGTTGAGTATACTTCGTTTTGTGAAGGGTCTAATTGCGCTTTTCCAACACCTTGTCCAAGAGATACACTAGTACCCCTTGTAACCGCAAAGTAAGCGTTAACATTTGAAGTGCTGTTTAGTAGTTTTTTAATAAGGTCAAGTTGTAGATCATAACCTATAGAAGTCTCCGCTTTCGTGACTTTTATTTCTTCGTTTTCGGTTAAATCTAGCGCATCGCTCAAAACTGTCGTAAGCTCTCCACTTAAAACAACGGTTCCAAGGTGCTTCCATTTATTGTCTTTGTAGTAAGCTAGCATTTCGCCTTCTTCAAAAACTGGAAAGGGAAGCTTGATCGTGACCGAGGATTTCGATTTAACCACAACTTGTGCTTGAAAAGTTTCGATGTCTTGCTGCTCTTTTTCTTTTTGAATAAGAATAGCCAATCTCTTCAAAAAGCTTTTGTCATCCATATAGTCCAAAGAATAAGGTTTAGAAAAAGAACACCTTTTACATCTAAAGCAAAAATGTTCCACATCTTCTTGCATCACAGAACCGCATTTTTCGCAAAACATTGTAACTCACTTATTCACGCTCCAAGCTACGAGTGCGTCTCCTCCTAAAATCAAATACCCATCGCGACACACGCGCAACCCTATAAGTCTCCAATCGCTTTTTTCTTCCACCAAAAAAGCGGGTTGATTTTGAAGCAACTCCTTGTAAGCTTCTGAATCATGCGAAGTTTGAACCCAGAACTTACACAATGGATTAGGTAAAGACGAGTACTGCTCTCTGTTGACTGAAACACAAGGTTTTTCGCTCTTTTCCAAAATTTCGTTCACGACAACGATTTTCTCATATTCACTAAACCGCAAAGGAAACTTTTTTCCGCGCTTACTCGCAAGCTTTTTGACTTCATCATGAGTTTTGATACTGAAAGACACCTTAGAAAGATCGTCGAGTGAAATAAGGTCAAACCCCGCCCTTTCATTTAAATCAAAAAAGGCTGGAAAAGCTGATAAAGTCGAGCGCACAGACATTTGTTTACCCAGTGTTTTGATTATCCCCCAAAATTCGCATTTTTGTAGCGTTTTTAAGAGATCATGTCTTTTAAAATCAAGCTCTTCTGTAAGAATGTATTTCCCTTCTTTTAAATGTCTTGAGAGATCATCAACACACTCTTTTATCGTTATCCTCTCGTGGGCCTTAAACTCCCAAGAAGCGAAAATGGACAACAAAATAATGTTAGCACCCTCCGTGTTTAAAAAATCAGAATACAGAGGAAGGTTTGAAAACGTGTTCTTTACCGAATCAATCAAACGAGCTCTTGGGATTGGCTCTTGGTCGCCAAGCTGTTTTCGAAATGATTCGCAAAGAAGACTGGGAATTATCGCGGTAACTTTGCAGGGCGAATGCCTTCCCCCTCTACCAAGCCTTTGAATGAATGAACCCGCGTTGTTCGCTTCAAAAATGAGAGCACTTGTGTCAAAATCCACGCCCACCTCAACCGCACTCGTGCCTACAACCAAAGGTTTGAGCTCTTGAGGCTTTGGTCTTTCTTCTTGAGGTACAAGACCGTGAATCTCCGACACAAGACCTGAATACTTTCTTTCCAATTCTCGCGCAAGCCAGTACGCGGTGAGAACACTATTGAGAATCACAACTACGTCCGCTTTTCCCTTTTTGCCACTCTGTTCGTAGTATGTTTCTACAAGCCCACTTAACCAAGAAATGTCTTCGGTACTTAGAGTAACCCCACTCATCCCTTGAAAGTCAAAGTCGAGCTCGTGCTGAATCGTGTCGCCAGTGGATGAGGGGGAGGCTTTTATTGTTTCACATGACCCAAGAAAGTTTGGTAACTCGGTAGGAGTTGCGCTACTAAAAATAATTTGGTCAAACCTTTTTCTTATGTAAGAAAGCATAAAGTACACGGTCGCAAGCGAGTAACCGTAGTACAAGTGAAACTCGTCCAAAACAAGCATGTGACGTTCGTCTGGTCTTAAAATGCCGTTATACAAATCTGAACTTTCCGAAAACTTGAGCAGAAAAAGAAAGTACAAAACTTCTGGGTTTGTGAGAAAAATTCTCTGAGGCGAGGCGTCGCTTCTTATAATGGAAAGCCACGCTCTACCCTCCGAGGTGTTCGAGCTTTTTGCAAGCGCATTTAGGGTCTCTCCGTTGACCACATAGAGCGAAACGTCTCCAGAACTTTTGTCTTCGGATATTTCATCGGGAAGGAGCGTTTTTAGCACTGATCTTTTACCTAGCGCGCTCAAAAGCTTTTGAATTGAAGACAACTGATCAAAAATCAACGCGTTTGTGGGATAAACGATTACGGTGCTACCAAAGTTTTCTTTCAAAGCCTTAACGAGATAAGCGAGCGTCTTACCGCTACCTGTGGGCGCGTCAAGCACTATTACAGGAGAACTGGATTTAAGAACGTCACTTTGAAACTTTCTTAAATTGATTCCAGCAAAGCTTTCATCGCTTTTTTCAATTTTGTAAGATTCAACTTTTCTCAAGGAAGGTTCACCGAAGGGTAAATCTCAGGGCTAGGTTTTAACACGTAATAGGTTTTTTCTTCTTGTTTGAGCACGTAGTGCTCCGCCCTTAGCTTTGCGTTTAAAACCAAAGGTGGGAACTGTAATTGGTAGTCGCCGCGGACAATTTTTTGTTCAAAACTCGAAACATCCATCGGATTTACTGGATGATCCACAAAAAATTCGCTGTCTGATTTTTTAACAAGAGTTAAGGGATACGCGTGAACCCTACAAGCCGCGTGTTTCTTACCCAACCTTATAAGAGAAGGAGGTGCGCCTCCTATCACGAAGAATTCAAACGTGTTTAAAGGTGCAAATTTCTCCTTTGAACCTATTTGTGGCAAATTGGGTTTTCTACTAGATTCGGTTGTTTGAAGTAGTGTGTAAACGCTGTTAAAAGTGTGTGAAACTCTCTCCCAGCGATTCCACCTTAGTTTGGTAAAAGAAAAGGGAACATCCGAAACGATTAAAGGCTTAGCGGGTGTTGCGTAAAGCTTGAAACGCTTAAGATCCTCTTCGTAAAAGGGTTTTGTGCCACTCGCATTACGATGAACATCGTTAATCAGAGTGTTGATCGCGTACATCAAAGCGTAATTTCCTATAAAATTGGTCATTGAGGTGTGTCTTGTACCAGTTGTTGTGAAAAAAAGGTAATCGTGGGCTACCAGTACACAACGATAAAAAAGTGACAAGGTTAGTCGCCCAAGGATTCCGCGTGCACCGCAAAGTTAAGAGAATCGCGGAAAACCTTTTCGACGAACTGCTTGTCAATTTGAAGAGATGAGACATGGTCCACGAACTTTTCTAGCTCATTACCCGTGATCAATTGCAAAGCATCTGGAAAAGCGGCGTATTTTGAGTAATTTTCCAAAATCTGTTTCGTTGTTTCCAAATTAACGCTCTTTTTCTCGCTGAGCTCCAAGGTGTATTCAAGTGATGTGATTATTTCTTCGTTCCCCACGACCAAGCCCATTATGTAATTCACCGTGTCGCCCTTGGTTCTGCTTTCTGCGCCATAGCTTTTACACTTGAGCAAGTTCTTTATAACAAGAACAAGCTCTTCCCAAGTTGGCGAAACGAGTGTTACTATAGAGGGAAAGTTTGCCAGAGGAACGACGTTTTCTGTGACGTTTAGCGCTTGACCTGTGCTTTGCGTCGACTCGGCGACCGCATTAAACGTCAGGTTCTCGCTCAACTCTTCGTAGGGCTCTAAAGAGAATGCGCTACTGTATTCGATTCTGTGTTTGATGTTCCACCTGTTTTCCCAAATACCCTTGTTTCCTGTCTCGACCGCGCCAAAGAGCGAACATCTCGGGCACGCCCTACACAGACGATCTTTGAGTTCACATTCAAGAATAGAAGTGCGAAGCTGATTGAAGTCAACCTGAAACTTACCCTTCTTTTTCTCCTTAATTAAGTTCCAATTTACGTTTAGAGTGGTAAGGTCTATTCTGTGCAAGTTAAAGTAATGCTTGATCGTCGCCGCAAACTCCCTACTTTCTGGTGCCTTTTGCTTTGACGCAAGAAACACCACGCGCGTCACCTGTGTTGAATCCGAAATCGACGCAGGCGTAACTGCTATGTTTAGCTCACGCGTCTCTTCAGTCCTGAACACCGCGTAGTCGTGAGTTTGTCTCAAAAGAAGAATTTGAACGGTCACAGGGGTTCTGTAAAACGGAACTGTTTCAGGAAGTCTGCTTTTTATTTTCTGAGCAGTTTCACTCATTTTGTTCACCTTCTTTTTTGGCTTCTTCTTGCTTCTTTTCGTGCTTTTCTGTTATTTCCTTGGCTTTTCTAAAGTACACGCCGTAGTCCACGCTACGCACTATTCTGTGAAAGTCGCGGTCAGTGTAGTGTCTTTTTAAGTCTACAAGAATTTCTACACCTTTTCGCAAGCGTTCGATACCCGTCTGTGTGATTAGCTTTTTACTAGATTGGTTGTGTATGTTGATTATGTGCCCCACATAGCTTTCGACGCTTTCGCCAAATTGGCTTGCTTCTATCATTGAAAGAAGTTTTCCTACAGGTCCCAATATCGCTGTCTTGCTATAGCCGAATTGCTCGGGTTTGTAGTCTTCAAGATAGCCAAAAAGGTTGTCAATCGCTTCGGCTATCTGTTGCGTTGGCCACTCGACTTTCTCCCAACCCACTTTAAGAAGAACAGGTTTTCTCATTTTTTGGTCACCCATCACTCCAGAGCTCTAACGCGTGGATGAGCTGTCTCATATATTTAGAGGATTTTTCTGGGTCTGAATGCTGAACATAGCGAGCAACCACTTTACCTGGTTCCTCTGACAAAATCCTAAGCAAAGTGTCCTTTCCGTAATCCGCCTTTGCCATTGAAAGAAGTCTTTCGACCAAAACGAGCGAACAAAGTTTGGTCAAGGAATTTTCTAAACCATCGATTGCAACCCACCCTTCCTTTACAGAAAGCTTACGCGAATAGTCCTTGAATAGCACGTCTGGCGGAAACTTGGTATACCCCTTTTTGCTTTCGTTGAGCACCACAGAAGTTGTGACGTCGAAAACTGTTGCTAGAAAGAGCTTTGCAAGAATGGTGCGGTAAAGCAACCACTTTAGTTGTGCCGTCGCACCTTCTCCCCACGCTTGTATTCGCTCAGTAAAGATCAAAACGTAGTTACCCGTATAGCAAACTGGTTGAACTCGCCTCATCAGCCCTAAAATTTCCTGTAAACGCTCGTTTGTAAGACGAACCTTTCCTTTTTCTAGTAATTTGATGAGCTGTTCTGCATCCACATTTGACAGGTCGACATCCTTTGGAATTTCTTCAAGAAGAGGAGATGGATCTCCGAAACGCGAAATCAAATACTCTAGGGCGTCCTTGAAACGTTTGTCCTTAAATAAGCTTTGAACGTCAAAGTTTTGTGAGGACATTAGGTAAGAAAGCCAGACTGTTTGAACGGTTTTCTTAAATCTGTCTTCCGATTCTAGAATTTGCTCTAAAAATTCTGGGTTGTTGAGATTAACCGGAGCGAAATTTTCGCGCGCCAAACTATCCGCGAGTGTTCTCCAATAAAGATAAGACTCTCTGCTAATTGCGATGTGAGGGACGATTGCAAAGACGTAAGCATTTTCGAAGTTTAGCAAAAGCCGTCTCACTTTGTACTCAAAATCGCAGAGCTCACAGATGCGTAACTTGTTTTCGCCGCCTATTTCACTGCCAGCTGGAAGAGAGTCGTGGTAAATCTCGGACTCGCCGAGCACTTTTGCTTGCGCTGTGAACTCTGCTGGACCATTACAAATCACGCATAGTGGAGTTCCTCTTTTCTTTCCTTTAAGGTATTCGCTATATGATTGTCTTATTATGTTGAAGGAATCGCGCGTAGTAGGTTCTGTGATTTCATTGACGAGTAAGCGAGCAATGTGCTCCAAAAACTTTTCTGGGTCTTTAGTCTCACGAAACAATTCTTTAAGCTCAAGTGTGGCTTGCAACACCGCCTCGTGCAATTCGACTTCCCATTGATTTGGATTGACGTAACACTCGCTTTTCCAAAGTGATTTCGCAAACTCAAGCCTGCTTTTCTTTGGCATTGTGTTTGTGGGTTTTTCGCTTGGTGGTTGAACGCGAAGTTTCGAGTAAACACTCTTGATAATTTTGTCTATTTTTTTCATCTTGGTTTACGTTTTCTCTTACTTGCTTTTCTATTCCCATAAGCGTTTGAAAGACTTTAAAGTCAAACTCTTTGAATCGACGAAGTCTTTCATGCAATTCTTGTTCAGTGATTCCTATTTCTTCTGTCAATTTTTTTCTGTCTTCTTGCTCTAGCGCTTCCTGTTTGAAATAGTCAGTCTTTGCGCTCTCCTCGGAGTACAAACCCATACGGAACTCTCTAAACCGCTGTTTCCAGAATTGACTTATCACTTCGTCAGAGTAAAAAAGAAAAACGGGTTCGGTTATAACTTGTTGTCGAAGATCGCCAAAACTCGCCTTTGCGAGCTTACTTGAATCCGAGAAAACGATTTGCTTTAGTTTTTGAACTACCCTTGTGACAATGTCTTGTTCATCAAGTGTCAACACAGGGCTTCCTTTCCTAAAGCAGTACACCGTTCCGTCTTGATGCCACGTCACTGGTTTGTACCCCTTTTCTTTGATCAACTCTTCAAGTGAAAGAAGTAGTATCTGAGTGGTTATTCCTCTTACAACGGAAACTCTGGTGAACCAAACATCTAAACCACTGGTGAATTCACCGTCTAGTAGTCTCGCTGATGACACTATTTCATCAAGAGTTTTTGAAAGCAAAACGTCCGCAGAGTGTACTACGTCTCTCACAAACTGCGAATAAATAGGTGGTCTTGTTTGAAAAATGAGAGACGCTGATTCTGGGTTGTCGATTTTACCAAGAACGGATATGCAATACTTGAGACCTTCCCAAAACTGGTCGCCACGCGAATAGCCATTTTGTTTTAAGTATTCCTTTATCTTTTCCAACCTCTCAGATACGTCAGTCGGTATTTGGTGCGAAAAATGTGTGCTCGGAACGCGCTCGCCTGCTAGGTGCGACTCTACGGCAATTTGAAATCTTTCACTAGACTTTCCGCAATCGTGTAGAAAACCCGCTAGAAAAACAAGATCCACCAATTCGCCACTAGACCAAGCGCGAATGATTTCGTCACTTTTCGTGTTTTTCAATCCCTCTTGAATTACTAAGTCGGCAAGGTCGACCGAAAGCACGCCCACATTTAGTGCGTGTGAAAGAAGAGATTGGTGGTATTGTTGGTTGAACTTGGCGTAATAAAGGTGCCACTTGTTTTCATATCCGAACACAGTAACACGCGCTAGTAGCTCTGGAGAAAGTGATGCCATTGAATAATTAAGCGCTATGTTATTAAAATTCCTTTCGACTAAAAATCAATGAAAAATTGCATAAAAACGCAAAAATCCAATTATAAACTAATTCGTCGAAGCTCTATAAAGTTGTACTCAAATATATGTTTAACTTTTATTCCTACTGTTTACCAAAGATTCGACACACTTTATCAACAAGTTAAAACTTTTAAAATAGACGTTAAAACAATAATTCATTCATATAAATATACTATCGCGCATAACCCATTAGCAATTTGTGAATCACGACTATGTGACAAAGGAATCTATAACCTTTGATTATATACGCTTTTTCAAGTATCGAAAATAAACGCTCGATGTCGCATTGTTTTGGCGTTATAGCAATCGAGAAAGCCTTGTTAACAACAATTCTGAGTTTGGAAGATATCTATTACAAAATCCAATACTCTCGCTTTAATCATCGGTGAGTTTCATGAGGCACGAATGTTTGTTACATGGTGAATAGAGCGTATCATAGCTATCAAAGCAAAAAAGATTAATTTTTGTAACATGAACTGGTAATGTGGCTCACAAAATATCAAAAGCTTTGGTGTTTACCCTAGGATTCGACGTGACGCACGTTTTGACAAGGCTTGCCGAAATCGGTTTAGAAGGAAAAGAAAAACTCATCTTTGTTTTACCAAAGGACAAAAAAGAAAGAGCGGAAGCGTCTGTGAGCGCGATTCAAGCGCACATAAACGCGCTCAACTCCCGCGGGTTTAAACTAAGCGGTGAATTTTTAAGAGTTGACGAACACGACTTTCTCAAGGCTGTAAGGGAGCTTTATCAAGCGCTCGAAGGTTTTGATGAACTTTTCGTTGAGCTTTCAGGGGGGCTGAGAATACTCAATTTTGCACTATTCACTGCAAGTTTGCTTCTTGGTGAAAAAGTAAAACGGATGTCAACCAAACTTGAAACGGACGGTTCAAACGTGGCTTTGACACAGTTGCCTTTAGTTACGCTAAAACAAAACGAAAAGGCTTTGCTACAAGCCTTAAAAGGCGAAAAGACAATTTCGGAGCTATCAAAAGAAGTGAAAAGAAACAAAACAAGCGTTTACCGAACGCTCGAACAACTTGAAGAAAAAGGTCTTGTAAAGCCTAGCGAGACACACCCTGTGAGATATTCGATAACCGCTTTGGGTGAGCTAATACTAGATAGCCAAAAGTGGTTAAATCATGGAAGAGAATAAGGAACTAGTGAGTGTCACAGCGGTAAGGCAGTATTTTTACTGTAAGAGAGAGCCTTACTATATTTACGTGGTTCACTTACAGGAGCCGCCCACTGAAACGATGGAAGCCGGAAGAGAAGCGCACTTGGAAGACCCTTTTCAAGCATTTTTGAGAAAGCTCAACCCAAAATTTATGTTCCGCTCACCAGCTCTTAAATCCGACAAGCTCGGAATAGCGGGGACACCCGACTACGTTTTTGTGACAAAGTTTGACGAAATCGTTCCTGCAGAGGTCAAACGCTCACCTCACACGCAAGGAAAAAAGGGGCTACAGTTTGTCGCGCAACTTGTGGCTTACGCGCTCATTCTTGAAGAAGGGTACGTGTTAAAGGATGGGGAGCTTGTCGAGACGCAGGACGTCACAAAAACTGTTGTGAAAAGAGGGGTGATTTACAGCGCGATTCAAAAAAAGGTCGACGTTTTACAAATAACTGAAGAGTTAAAGCGCGCAGTAAGAAGAGGGATACAGGATTTAAAAAGTATAATCGAAACTGGTGAATTTCCGAGCGTAAGGCAACCTTGGTCGAAGTGCGCAAACTGCTGGTACAGGCGATACTGCTACCCTTAAACGATCAGTCTGTCCTGCTCGTCGTATTTTAGCTCAACACCCAAAACAACCCTCTGAGAGTAGCTTGCAGGAGTAAGCGGAAAAATCTGAACATTCGCCTTTTTTCCGAAGATGAGCTTTGCTAAGCCGTTTTCCACGTCCTTTCTCTGCGAAACCGTGAGGTTTCCGATGAACGCGCTCTTTTGAATCCT
>Ga0105117_1000117_pt1 | contig 23677 bp, 23 predicted proteins | sample OSP_15_2_FD_79144 | JGI IMG/M metagenome (GOLD analysis project Ga0105117, IMG submission 79144) | Extremophilic microbial mat communities from Yellowstone National Park, USA - OSPB_Slides-mat_host_7_15 | ecosystem: Environmental > Aquatic > Thermal springs > Hot (42-90C) > Microbial mats ... | reverse complement strand
TTTTTCTTCGATGGGGTTTTTTATTGCGTTTGAATACAGCATAATTACGGATCGCTTCTATTTTTAATCTATTCGCATAGAGGCTAATGGGCTATTCGCGTCTTTATGATATTCTTATCTGTTCGATATTTACTTAATTTATCAAAAGATTTATATTTGTGTGTTAATTTTTTTATAAAAGCGGTTGTTGTAATTGTTTTATTAATGGGTTCCGTAGTGATATCACTCACGTCGTCTATGTATGTTCAAAGCGGTGTGACTGTAATGATGATATTATGCATGTGATTTTTGTTGAACATCGAGGTAATCATGTGTCTTACAATATCAGCGACCTGCCTCAAGCACTCTTAGCTGAGCTGTGCCAGAGTAGTGCTACTGAATCGAAAGTCGTGGTTTCTTTTTCTTCGAACTCCTCTGTACTCGCCTCTTTTAGTGAACCCAACCTTAGCTTAGTTTTGAATGAATGAGCCAAACGTTGTGTGAGTAGCCGGATACACCAGTGTCAAGAGCGGTTTCCCACCGGGTTATCTAAGCTTCGCACACTAGAGCAGGGCTATGTATAAAATGGTTCAAGCACATGCGAGGGCTTTCGACGTGTTAAAGACCAATAAGAAGCCTGTGGGGATCACATACGCGAACTCCGACTTTCAGGGGTTAACTGCAGGGGACGCGGGTGCCGCGTCGAGAGCTGAGTTCGACAATAGGTGGAGGTTCTTTGAGGCCTTGGTTAACGGGGGCTGGAGGGTTACAGGGATGACCTCAAGGGTAAGCTGAAGTGGATAGGAGTCAACTACTATACTAGGTCTGTCGTGAGAAAGGCGGGGGAGGGATACGTGGTGGCGGGCTATGGTCATGGTGTGAAAGGAACTCGCTAAGCGCGGATGGAAGGCCTACAAGCGATTTTGGATGGGAGTTCTATCCAGAGGGGTTAGGGAACGTGCTCGTGAGATATTGGGAGAAATATGGGCTACCCCTCTACGTGACCGAGAACGGGATAGCGGATGAAGCAGATTATCAGAGACCCTACTACTTGGTGAGCCATGTCTACCAAGTCTATGAAGCGTTAAGACGGGGAGCCGACGTGAAAGGCTACCTGCACTGGTCCTTAGCCGACAACTACGAATGGGCATCAGGATTCACCCCACGCTTCGGATTATTAAAGGTGGACTACACAAACAAAAGGCTGTTCTGGAACCCCTCCGCCTTTGTTTACAAAGAGATAGCCTGGTCCAACGGGATTCCAGACCAACTCGAACACCTCAACAGAGTGCCACCCACTAGGGGTCTACGGAGATAAAAATAGGCTCGAAAGTTTTCAATCAACACAAAATATAGTGAGTCGCTACCCACTTCCAATGACCAGGATAAACACGTGTGTTCTTCCTCACTAACTAGTAGTGATAGCGGCGTGGTTGTAACACCTCCTCCCCGCATCACCACTAGGGTGCTTCTCATTATACCACTACTCCCTTGTTTTCGGATTGGGAGGGGATGGTTCGTGTTAACGCAGGGAGCATAACCCTCTGAGACAGGGTAGCTTACAGGGCTGTCAACCCATATATTTGATACCAGTTAGTCTGCGATAATCGAATTGAGATATTCATGGCAGACCTGCCTAAGGCGTGTATCTCACACAGTGGTTTATGATAGTAAACATTTTTTTGATTGGAGCAAATAATTGGGATTATTATGTAGGAAGAGGATTGATTGTGTATCTCTTATCGGATAATCCCGGGATAGTTTCGAAAAGTATTTAAGGTGGATTATTTTATATATATATATCTCAACCATGAAACGCAGACATATTTTGGCAGTGCTAGCCTCGGTTCTTTTAGGTTTTGCCGCACTCTTACCCCTAGGATTAATAGGCTCTCTAAACGCCCAGACTAGTGCGCCTGTGATCACCATCAAGACTCTCAACTTCTTCCCACCTGACTATGAGGCTGCTCAGGTGGTGTACAATGAGCTTAAGGCTGTGGGTTTAAATGTCCAGCTATTGGAGGAAGGACCCGCTGAACTATACCCAGAGGTTCAGACGAACCATAACTTCACCATCTACCTCAACGCCTACTCCGCGGCCCCGTTCCCCAGCCTTATGTTTGAGGCGTTCCAGAGCTGGAACAATTACCCAAACGGCTACGACATCACGGGTTTCCAGAACTCCACACTCGACCAGCTCACAAATCAGACCCTTGAAGCCGCGAACCATACACAGTTCGTTCAGGGTCTCTATAAGATGGAGGACATCGTGGCCCAGCAACTCCCCATGATCGGGTTGTACAACGATATAAACACCCAGCTCGTGAGCAAGGCCTTCGAGGGATACGTCGTGATGCCTGGGGGCGAATTCACCCAGCTCAACCCCTGGTCCGCCATGTATCTACACCCAGCCAACAATCAATCTGGGGGCGTGTTCACCCTAGCCTACCCGGCGGATTTAGAGCACCTTAACCCATTTGCCCAGACAAGTGTGAGGGGAGAATTCGTCACCTTACTCATATACGACCCACTCTTCAGATATGCACCCAACCTTTCAATAATCCCATGGCTTGTGACCAACTACTCTATCACCAACGGGGGTAAAACCTACACGCTAAATCTAAGGGACAACGTCACCTTCCAGAACGGTGAACCACTCACCGCGCAGGACGTGGCGTTCACATATGAGTTCATACTCAAGTATAAGGCACCACTATTCTACGATTTTGTGGATATGATTAATAACATAACCACGCCTAGCAACTACACTGTGGTTTTCCACCTAAGCAAGCCATACGCTGGGCTGCTCAGCGCCATGACAACCATCCCAATAGTCCCCGAAAGCATATGGTACAATAAGAATCTGAGTTGGCCCAACCCCGACCCAATCGGTAGTGGGCCATTCATGTTCAAGTCCCGTGTTCCGGGTGAAAGCATACAGCTCGTGGCCAACCCACACTACTGGCTTAAGGGTGTACCCAAGCTTTCAGGGTTCGATATCGAGGTGGTTAACCAGGAGTCAGTCAGGGTGCTTGATATTGAGAAGGGTGTTGTCGACGCTGAACTCTACGCCACACCTCCAAACCTAGCCGCAGCCGCCCTGAACTCCTATCCGAACAGTGTTGAAGTGCTCAAGTCACCCGACCTCTGGATGATCTACCTATACTTTAACCTGCGTGAGTATCCCACTAACAACCTCCACTTTAGACAGGCCATCGCCTACGCCATAAATAAGACAGCTGTTATAGACGCATATGGAGGAGGTTACCCCATGCCGAACGTGTTCGTCACCCAGCAGTGGAATCCTGGATTAGTCAACCCCAACCTACCCAACTATTCATACAACCCCACCCTCGCACACCAGCTCCTCGTAAAATACGGATTCATAAGTGCCCCCACCACTAACAACAACTCCACCTACCTATACGTGGGTATAGCCGTAGTGGTGATAATAATCGGTGCAGCCGCGGCAACCCTTCTACGCAGGCGTTAGCTCACTGTAGAAGGCACCTAGACTTCCTATCCTCCCCTCTTTTTGTTAGCTCCGGATGACTCGTTCTGCACACAGTTGAGGCGATTGGGCAACGAGTACTGAACCCACACCCGCTTGGCAGCTTGATTGGTGAGGGCACCTCCCCCCTGATGGCCTCAAGCTTCTTAGAGCCAATCGTGGGTATCGACTTCACGAGGGAAAGCGTATATGGGTTCAGGGGTTGTCGCAGAACAGACTCGGTGGGTCCCTCCTCCATGATCTCACCCAAGTAGAGCACGTACAGGTAGTCGGCAACATACATGGCCTGAGCTAGGTCGTGGGTTATAAAGAGAAAGCTCGTGCCATAGCTATCCCTTAGGCTCATAATCAGGTTTAGAACGCCTATCCTGAGTGATACGTCCAGCATGGATGCGGGTTCATCTGCGATTATAAGTGCGGGTCTACTCACCACAGCCCTCGCAATGATCACCCTCTGCAGCTGCCCCCCGCTCAGCTCCCAGGGATGCCTCCGCAAGAATTGCTCATCCTGCGGTAGACCCACACTGCTCAACGCCTCCCTAGCTAGGCTGACCCTCTCGGAGGGTTTGTAGCCGAGTAAGAGCAGGGGCTCTTCGACTATTTGTGAAATCGTGAATCGAGGGTTCACAGCAGCCCAAGGGTCCTGGAACACGAATTGAATTTTGCCTGTGGGAGACGAGTGGTCCCCGTATAAAGCGCTACCCATGAATTCAACTGTGCCCTCGCTTGGGGGCTCAAGGCCGCCGAGTATTCTCCCAAGGGTTGTTTTACCGCTGCCGCTTTCACCCACCAAGCCAATGATTTTCTTGTCAGGTATGGTTACGGAGACACTCCTCAGCGCGGTGAGGATGATCCTACGCCTCATTATCCAGTCGCGTAGACCCGTCCTCAGGGTGAACCTCTTCGTGACATCCCTAGTCTCTGCGATAATCATATCCAACCACCTTATTACTTATCTGCTCCGCGAAGAAACACTTTGATACCCTACCATCAACGTCCACCATGGGTGGCTCCTCCCTCCTGCACTCGTCAACCGCAAACCTGCATCTCTCAGCAAACCTACACCCAGTTATAGTCTTCGATAGGTCGGGTGGGAAGCCAGCTATGGGCTGCTTTTTAACCCTCCTATCCAGGGTGAGTAGACTTTCGGTTAGGGCTATGGTGTATGGGTGAAGTGGTTTTGCTAGCAACGCCTGAGAGGGTGCCGCCTCAACTATTTGCCCAGCGTACATTACAGCCATCCTATCAGACACGTAATTGGCCACCGCTATATCATGGGTTATAAATATCATCGACATCTGGAATCTCTGCTTTATATCTTTGAGTAGGTTGAGTATCTGTAGCTGCACCGAGACATCGAGACCAGTTGTGGGCTCGTCGGCTATGAGTAACTGTGGGTTGAGTAATAACGCCATCGCGATTATAACCCTCTGCCGGCTGCCCCCGCTTAACTCATGGGGGTAGCTCCTATAGTAATCCGGTGGTAAACCCACCAGGCTGAATAGCTCCTTAACCCTCCTCTGCGCTTCTACGCGCGGAATACTTCTGTGCGCAAGAATCACCTCGACGAGTTGGTCGCCCACCCTCAGTGTTGGGTCGAGCGAGTTCTGGGCGTTCTGGAAGACCATGGCAATCTTCTCCCACCGAATCCTCCTCATCCGCTTTCTCGGTAGGGAGACAATATTGACTCCCTCGAACAAGATTTCCCCGCTAACCTCAGCATTGGCTGGTAGGATGCCGATGATCGCGTTCCCAAGGGTGGATTTACCGCATCCAGACTCACCCACGAGCGCCAGGGTTTCACCCCTTCTAAGCGTTAGGTCAACGTGGTCAACCGCTCTAATCCTAGCATCCAGTGACTTATATACCACGCACAGGTCCCGCACCTCTAGGAGCACATCGCCCTCACTCATCTCGCCCTAACACCCCCAACCCCTCCACGTGGGTCGAGCAGTCTCTCAAGCCCTCTTCCCAAAAGGGACACGGAGAGTACGAACAGTGTTATAAATAGCCCTGGGAACACGATGTCCCACCAGGCCCCGGTAACAACGGCTCCATTGAGCTCGGCCTGGTAGAGGACGATTCCCCAGCTCACCTGACTCACGTTACCTATCCCAAGAAAATTCAAGCCCGCCTCAATCACAACCGCCCCAGCCACCGCAAGCAGGGTGTTCGACGTAATCATATGCACCTCATTTGGTAGAATATGTCTTCTCAATACGTAGAACGTCCTCGCACCGGAAATCTTAGCCGCCTCAACAAACGTCCTCGATTTGAGCGTCAGGGTGTCCGAGCGGATTATCCTCGCAACACTCATCCAGCTCGTCAGGCTTATCGCGAGGATGATGTTATAATCCGAGGGCCCAAGTAGAGAAACCAAGATTATGGCGAGCACTATGCTGGGCATAATTATGAACAAGTCGGTGACACGCATCAGAAACTCCTCCAACACCCCTCCAAGATAGCCCGCGACCAAGCCCACTAGGATGCCGATAACCATCGTGAAAAGTCCCGCCAAGAAGCCTATCAACACCGACCTCTGAGTCCCATAGATTAAAAGGCTTAGTATGTCGTGGCCAGCATAGTCTGTGCCGAAGGGGTGAGCTAAGCTTGGTGGTGAAAACGGGGTGTACGTGTTGAGGATTTGCTGTTGACCCACGATTAGCGGGCCGAAGATCGCGAGTACAGTGAAGGATAGGGTTCCGATGAAGCCAGCCACCGCTGGGGGGCTTCGAAGCATACGCCTCATGAAGGCTTTAATCGTATCTCACCCGCGGGTCGATTAGCCCATAAAGTATATCCGCTATATAGTTCGAGGCGATGACAACTATCGCTATAAAGATAAACGTTGCCTGAAGCACTGGATAGTCGGAGTTTTGAACCGCGAGATATATAAGGGAGCCCATACCATCCCATGAAAAAACGGATTCCGTGAATATGGCTCCAGCGACTAGAAAGGACATCTGCACCGCCATGAACGATAGCTCCGGTAAAATAGCGTTCCTGAGGCCGTGCCTGAAAACGATTGTTCCTTCACCCACATCCGCAGCCTCAAACGTCCTAATGAAGTTCTCCCTTAAAACATTGGCCGAAGAGGCACGGGTTATAAGGAAGTTAGAACCAAAGAAGAAGACAGCTATGGAAATCATAGGCCCAATCAGGTGATGCATATAGTTAGCAGCATAAGACCACCAAGAGCTGAAGGTCCTATTCAGCGTCACCGTGCCCCCCAGAGGTATCCACCCCAAGTAGAAGCCCAACACGAGGAGGATTATCAGCGCGAGCCAGAAGGCTGGGAGAGAGATCAAAACCACGCTCAACCCGCTGAAACCCCTGTCAAGCATAGAGCCGTACCTTCTACCAGCCAGCAAACCAAGCGGTATGCTCACCAAGTAGGAGAGGAGCATACCGCTACCCATCAACACAACCGTGTTAATAAACCTGGTTGGGAATATAACTTGGAGCACGGGTGTACCAGTATAGACGAACGAATCACCCAAGTTCCCATGGAAAAAGTTCCTCCAGAAGAGTACGAATTGGAGCCAGAGGGGTTTATTCAACCCGAACTCAGCTGTTAACACCTGAGCCGCCCCAGGTGGGAGGCCGGGGCCAACCATGATTGCCACCGGGTTGCCCAGTAGGCGGAATATAAAAAAAGCTATACTCACCGATACGAAGAAGAGTATCACGCTGGTTACCGCCCTCCTAGCGGCGTAGGTGGCCAGCCCCATCCACACCACCCACTTCAGCACTTAACGACCAGTGAGTCGGTGTCCCGTGGATACTTATTAACCCATTCCGCTGAGTCCTCGGTTATTATTATGGTGTCCGAATGTCTAAACCCACCCAGCCCCGGGATGTATATGCCTGGCTCACAGCTGAACACCATCCCCGGCTTTAGCACCGTTTGCTCACCCACATCTAGGAAGGGTGGCTCATGGCCCTCAAGACCCATCCCGTGACCGGAGTGGTGGCGGAGGAAATCTGTCACACCATACTCCTTAGCAACCCTATAGGAAGCCTTATCAGCGTCAGAGCACTTCGCACCCGGCTTCAAAGCTTGGAAGGCCGCCTCCTGCATTTTGAGCGCTATCTCATGATATTTACGCACCTTCTCGCTTGGCTCCCCCATGAATAGGTTGCGTTCCAACTCACTGTGGTATCCCCCCACATCCGCGCTCGCACCCGTCCCTATTATATCCCCCTTCCTTATTGGGCGCTCTATGCTTAAGGCGTGGGGGAAGGCTGACGCTTCGCCCACTTGGCCCCTTATCCCAGCGTGGGCTATTAGGGGGCTCGCGGTGGTCGCCTTAAACTCTGGGCCAAGCTCACGCTTCATTTTCACCGACGCTTCCAGGGATGCTCTCGCAGCCACCTCAAAGTCGTACACACCAGGCGCAACATATTTCTGTAGTAACTCATGGGCCACATGCCCCCACCTGACACTCTCCCTAATCAGCGACAACTCATTCTCAGACTTGATGATGCGCATCTCGTAGAGGTCGTCCCCCACAGGGATAAACGACGTGTTGGGCACGAGCTCAGAGAGGAGTGGACCCTTGTAGCCGTAAGGGCTACTGTAGAAAGCGGGGTTGTCCACACCGATCTTTTTACCCGTCAACCCGATCTGCTCCAGCCAACCAGCGAACAGCTTCATGGGGTGTACTTCACCCGGATAATCCATGTAGGTGAACACCCTTGTTATAAGCTTGGTCTGATAGGGCAGGTGATCCTTTTCTATAATAGGCCCAAAAAAGGTTATCTCGCCCTCCCTAGGCACTATAATCGCTGCAGGCCTCTCAGTTGGCAGATAATTAAACCCTAAGAAATACTTTAAATTAGTAGGCCCACTCATATACACCGCGTCAAGACCCTTACTGGACATAAGTCCCCGAAGACGACCTATCCTTCCCTCATATTCAGATTGGGGCAGTTTAAACATAGTATAGAGTAAGATAATGCCACTTAAATACCTTTCGTCAAAACACAATTCAAATTTAAGGTTCACAGTCGAAAAGTGTTTAAACACATCACCAAAAATAGAGGTCCTATGACTGACCCAATATAACTAGTGTTTTAATCAGCCAATAGCAAACGTCTAAATCGCCCGTAAACGATACGGCTTTATGAGAATAACTCATGTTTTAACCATATCAATCCACGTGGTAAGCGGCTTGTGCAAACCCTAAGTCACCGCTCCTATTAGTAGCGTTTTTAGTTTGAGCCTAACAATAATTTGGTGGCTACAGTTCGTATAAGGCACTATTACGTTGGGATAGTACGGGAAGCGTCATCCTGGCTTCGGTTAGTCTCTCCCTGCTTACTTCTCCAAGTATGACTCCCTCGGTCTCATTCATGCGGTGTAGGATTATGCCGAGTGGATCCACAAAGCTCGTGATCCCCGTGTATATATTACCGATTTGGTTTGATGTGGCGATGTAGGTTGTGTTCTCAACCGCACGAGCTTTAACGAGCGTCAACCAGTGATCCTCCTTGTTGTACCCTTTTACCCACGCACTGGGTATCAGAATCACCTCTGCACCCTTCAACGCGAGCGTCCTAGCGATCTCGGGGAACCTCGCTTCATAACACACCATAACACCCACCTTGAACCCGTCAAAATCGAACACCTTAAACGGGTTGTTCGACGGTTGATTAAAAGCTGACTCTTTATAGTTAAACGCATCGTATAGATGTGTCTTCCTATACACATTTATTATCTCACCGTTCTCATCAGTGGTTATAGTGGTGTTATACGTCTTCAAACTACCCTCAACCGTCTCATGCATCCCCACAGTTATGGACACACCTTGTTCTTTTGAAATCCTAGATACCGACTTCACAAAGTGGCCGTTTAACCCCTCCGCCTGCTTAGCCCGCTTCTCTAACGGCTCATCAGGCGGAAAATAACACATGAATACTTCTGGGAACACAACCATCCTAGCTCCATAGCTTTTGGCTTTCTTCGCAAACTTCTCAATTTTTAAGAGGTTCTCCTCCTTACAAAAGATTGAAAGCCTCGCCCCTTCTAGGGGCGGGGATGACTAATGCTTAAATATCTCTTTTTTCAAAAATCTTTTGGTGACGCTAATGACGCTCCTCCCCAGCTCGATCGGGGGCTTAATGGGACTGTGGGAGGGGCATCTAGTATCTCTCTTAAAGGGACTAGAGCTATGCGATGAAAGTCCCCTCTTTTCATGTGGGGGGCTCTCTGGCTACCCCTACTGCCCACCAAATGAGGGATGTAGCCCCGAACCGATGTGGGAACGATGAACCCCTTACAGAGGAACCCTCGCCTCTGTGAGGCGGGGAGGAGTCAGTTCTCTCCGATACCAGCTGAGTACAGGCAATTCTAAGGGTTTGATCTTCCACTAAAAGCTCCCCCCATTGTCTCTGCACTCGTTTCCTTTATTAATGGTTTTTGTGGGTTGACAAACAACCAGCGCACTATTCCTGCGATGTCTGACAATCCAACAATGGTTACCGCAGAAGTAAAGCTGTGACCAAGGCCCACTAAGAAGGCTGTGAACAATGGGCCGAGGGCGCCAGCTGAATTCCCTCAAATATTGACCCAGCCAGTAACAGAAGCGGTGAACTACCTCCCAAGGTCTTGGCAAGCTGACCATATCGACACTTGAACCATCCCGATCCCAGCCATAGAAACCATCTTTACACAAAGACCCACCCCATATAGGCAGTGGATCTAACTCTGTGCGGATAGGCGCTGACCTTATTCAACACTTAAGCAAAGCATAGCGCACCCTACCTAGCCGCCCTTACTTTTTCATCTGAGGCGTAAAACTCTAGAAGTGTGGGTTTGGGTTTGAGGACTATTCTGTCCCCTTCACACTATGCCTCAAGGATTAAGCCTCGCTTTATACCTAGCGCCCTCCTCAACCCTGCTCATAAAACAATCAGACCCTTATCATGAGCCTTAACCTCCCAGCTTATAAAAATAATTCGTTTAATACCAATAAACGTTTAACTAAGAGGTTGATTAATACGATGTACCACAAACCAAACTTTCAAAAACTCCGCCTACAGGGACTCCAAAGGCGTGAATATAGGTATGAAAAAGGCTGAGTGTGTATAGAACCCTATAGATACTGTGTGTCGTGGTGTTGTGTTTGACCGTGTTTGAGCCGAGTGATGTGGTGTGCTCATTCCTTGCCGACGACTAGAAGCTTGATGGCTCCATACGGAAGTTAGAGGGGGAGGGGAATATGGATAGAAGCTTTGGTTAACCACCTACTCAAAATTTCTGGGTAAGTATTCATTTCTTTACGTTGGGAGGTTTGAGGTGTTGGTTGTGTGGATCACTAGTGGAGTTAGCTCCTCTTTCCACGTCAACACCCAGACACCTTGTTTTTTGGCTTCCTCGACTGCGTCATTTAGGGGGACAAGTATGTACACCGCTTTGATGAAGCGTGGCTTTACAAGCTCTGGTTTCCGGTGTCTTATTATGTCCGCTTTCCTGTTTACCTCGTTAACAAGTTTTACCCCAAGCCTTGTGGCCGCCTCAACAATCACCCACACGTCTCCCTGTGAAGCGTAGAGGTCAACCTCCTTGGAGTCGGCGAATATCCGCGTAAACTTAAAGTCGACTCCAAGCTTGCCGCGTAGATTAAAACCCACAACCTCTGAGGCCTCATCCTCAAGACTTAAAGTCAACCTTTCAAGTGTAGTCCCAATGTCACTGATAGCGCGACTCATCCTCCGCTGTTCTCTAACGATGTCTTCTTGGCCCTCTCTCAGAGTCTTAACTTCCTGCCATAGCTTTTCCACGTTCTGCCATAGCTTTTCTACACTTTGCCATAGCTTTTCTTGGCCCTCTCTTAGGGCCTTAACCTCTGCCGCCAAATTGTCCACGCTTTGTTGTAGGCTGTTTAATTTGTCGAGAAGTCCGAGTTTGGCGGCTACAGCTAAGCGGAATTCTTCATCTTTGTCGAGTAGCTCTAGGAAGCGTTTCTTAATCGAGGTACTCAAATCACTCCAAATAATGAACTCCCAAAAATAATATATAGGTTTTCATCGAGGACTGGTAAGCGGGCTACTCACTCCCCCCGGTGGATCAAAATCCGTCACCTCGAAGATGATGTTCTGGGAGAGTGTCAAGTGAACAGCTAGTGTACCACTACTAGTTCCAGAGGTCTAAGATTTTTTCTTATATTAGTTTGTTGTGGAAGCCCCTTTTCCTTGGTGTAGTCAAAGACTCAACAGAACTTGAATTACAGCATGACGGTAGCGGGGACTCTGGGGGATAACCCGATTCAAAACACCATCCTCTTCTTTGTCTGCCAAGGAACCTGGGCTTTGTGTAGTGCTTGTGAGGCCCCAGACCTGACGGACTGCCCCCAGTTAACTGTGACCAGCTTCAGGGGTCTACCGTCACCCCTCACTCCCCGTCGACCGCGGTCGTGTTCACGTTGCTACGTATTAAAGCTGAGTTCTCCGTCAACCTCCTTCACCCACTACACCACGCTCGACTTCGAGACTGGGCTATTGAACACTCCGGATAACCTTGAACCTCAGCCCAAACGCGTCGAGTAGAGCCCCTGCGAACTTAAACCCGAGCTTTTTCTCTCAAATCTAAATTTTTGGACTCCGCGACAATAGTGTCCAGATTGGATGATGGTGGGGTTTTACTCTAAGTAGGTATGCGTAGGTACATATCATTGTACCTGTCGTACGCGTAGTGGAGCTTGGGCTTCAGCGCATCATTTAGGGAGCTCACGGGTTCATTGGCCCCACTCCGCTCCGCCCCTGTCAGGACGCACCCACTCACCCACTCACACGCCTTCCACGTCGCCGGGGAAGGCCTCATATCGTGGGGAGCACCCTCCATCTTCAGTCTCCCCTCCTGTGCATGTACGCCTCCCTCTCTTCCTTAGCCAAGGTCTTGGGTCTCTGCTACCACCCTACTGCCCATGCACAACCTAATGTTCAAATCCAGAAATCCATATAAACCTATCTATTTTGAAACGCTGACCACGGCGTCCCAACACAGTGTTTGGTCTACCGTGAAGGGGAGGTTTCGGAGCTTTGTAGAGATGGAACTGTGATCTGTGATGGTTTAATGCCTTGAAGTAAGAGCTCTATTCGTAAAACGGGCTGTCGAGCTCCCAGTTAGTGTTTGTAGGAGGTTTAGACAAGGTTAAGAACTAAGGGGACGGGCTTGGAGACTGAGCCAATCGGAGCAGGCCTACTGCTTGATTATCACCCATTCCCTCCCTCTTCTCTCATAGTAGGGCCTCATGTTGTAGTATACCTGTAGTACCTTCCCCCAGAACTTTCAGTCCTTTTCTATTACTCTTCCTTCTTCAATTAGTTGGAGGATGTAGGGGCTTCCCTCCATTAATTTTTTCATAAACACCGAGGTGTTCATGAACACCGGGTCCACTTCTTTTGGAAACATTTTCACGACATTCATGTAGAGCTCGCTCGGAATCCTCCTTGGATCCTTCGGTATTTCATCACCAACCACGAGCACATCATAGTCGCTCCCCTCAGTGAAGTCTCCCCTACTCGAGCCGAACAGGATCACGAGCCTCATCTTATCTCCCCTTTACCCAACCGAGTATTTTAGTCGCGCAGCCTATACACTCCTCGGCATCCTTTTCAGTATAATATTCAAAGGGGTCGCCCTCGTCGTACACATCTGGATACCTCGAGGAGCATATCGCCTGTCAAGATAGAGTGCACACTCAACTATTTCGTTTGGCGCTTCTTGGGGCAGGTGGGTGACCGAGTGCCCCCTCCCCTCGACACCACTGCTCTGAAGGAGAGCCTTAACCGCCTTCCCCGCACACTGTTGAAATAGGGAACACCACAATTCATAGTACTTGCCCCTCCGAGCATACTCCGCCTTTTCCAAATCCTTCTCAGCCTGTTTCAACCAGTCATCGACTCTTTTCACACGTCGAATAACTATTGAGACTGTAAATGTTTAGCTATTGAGGCTCTGCTGCGTATAGAAGCCAGTCGAATAGGGGAGCCTCCTTCACCCCGTCCCCCAGGTCTCTCCTCTCTCCTTCGAGCGTGATGATGTAAGCCTCTCTTATCCCAGTCTCTTGGGTTGCTCTTCTAAGCTTGTCCACGTGTTCTTGCTCCGTGTTCAAGCTGACCTCTATAAGCGCCTTTCTACCCCCCCTTCCTAGCGACGAAGTCCACCTCTCTTCCATCCTTTAGAAGATAGTAGTCCACTTCCCATGACCGCCGGATCAGCTCTAGGAATACTAGGTTCTCTAACTTTCTCCCCAAGCTGCCTTGTGAGTCGGCTATTGTTTTGCCATCGTAAAGCGAGGCTATCCCCAAGTCCACGATGTAAACCTTCTTAGGAGACACGGCTCTCCTCCTCTCCGAGTAGTCAAACCTCTTCACGGTGAATATAAGGAACGCCCTCCTCATGTACTCCACGTAGTTCATAATTGTCTTTACATCCACGTCGACTCCCACCGCCTTCACCAACTTCCTCATGGAATTCCAAGTCATCGGGTTAGAGTAGTTTGAGAGCAAAAAGTCAAACACAACCCTGAATTGCTCGACATCTCTCACCCTGTTTCTCTCCACGACGTCCCGGTAGAAAACCGTTTCAACCACATCCAACAGCTTCTCTCTCGAGCGGTAGACCCAAGGCTCAGGGAACCCACCCCAAACCATGTATTCGTGGAGAGTCGTCATAAATTTACCCCTCCCCCTAAAATCACGCTCCAGTGGGGAAGCTAGTTCCCCGAGGCTGAAGGGGTAAACAATCTGTGTGAGCTCCCTACCCCTCAGCCTACTAGGTATCTCGGAAGAAAGCAGTGTGGAGGAAGAGCCAGAAACCACAAGCTTGAAGTCTTTAACATCATGCAGCCACCGCAACTTGAAGTCCCAATCCCTCCAATCCTGAACCTCATCGAGAAAAAGATACACCCTCCCCTCAACATACTCAGACCTAACCATCTCGGCGAGCTTCCTAGCCTCCAAACCCCTGAACAAGGGGTCATCCAAAGACAAGTAGACCGCATTCTCTCCCGAGCTCAGAAGCGACATCACCTCTTTAAGCATGAGGAAAGTCTTCCCAACCCTCCTCGGTCAGGGCTTGGGCTACACAATTCGGGGATCTCGGTCTAAAAGACGCTTAGAGCCTGTTTAATTATGTATTTGGGAGCCTGCTTTGGTCGAGGATAATTCTTTCTAGGGTTTTCCTGATGCTGGTAAGCTGGTTTATACGTCTATCTAACATTTCGTTTATCTCCCCCAGCAACTTCAACCTGTTTTGTGGGTCTTTCTCCTTAAGGGCGTCTTGTATGAGGCTGATAAACCACCAAGACCCCATCATCCTCATACGCCCGCCACCCGACGGTATGAGGGGTTCGAATTCGATGTTCAGTTCGCGCACAATCTTCTCCAAGCTACGCCTTTTCCTGCTGATGAACTCCCATCTCAACTCGTCCAGGGTTTCGAGAAGCTTCTTGCCTCGCTGCGTGAGGGTGTACACCTTAACCTTTCTCCCCTCCTTCGTTGTCTTCCAGGTTCCCGTTATGTAGCCCTTCAGTTCGAATTCGCGGAGAATTGGGTAGACGCTTCCCGCTACGGGTGAGAGGAATCCCCCCGTTCTCGCCTGGAGCTCCCTTATCAGCTCGTAACCATGAGCATCCTTCTGGCTGAGATATCTTAACAGCCCAAGCTTTATATGCCCTATTCTTGTGGCCTTCCAGAGCTTGCGTGCTTCGTTCACAATCTCTTTGTCTTCGGACTGGGAGCACTTCGCTTGGTTATTCAGGTCTCTAGCCATACATCATCACCAATTGCAAGGCTTTATATATCTGTCGATAATCGATATATCGGTGATCGATAATGAGTAAACTCGTGGCGTACGTGGGTTTAGCCACAGCCGCCGCTGGATTAATCATTCTTGTAATCTTCAACCCGATCATCAGAGCAGCCATCGTAGGCCGCAGTGCCCAGCCTACATTCCACTTCAACACCACCTCTACCGGGGGTTTCTCAGGCTCGTCCAAAGGATTCCCTAGGCGAGCGGGTTTTCAAGCGTTTCGAACATCAATACTCTTCGAAGACTTGGGGCTCGCCTTGGGGATAGCGGGTATAATAATCAGTCTTGCGGGTCTAGTAACCATTAGACCGCCAGCACCCACCTCTGAAGGTAAAGTCTACTAGAATAGGTGACAACAAGTGGTACCTGACAAGGATGCGGTGGTGCTCGAGGGGGTAACACGCATATATCTCGCGGGGACGGAGGCAGAAGTGGTTGCCGTAAAGGATATTAACCTCAGAGTAGAGAGCGGTGACTATGTTGCCATAATGGGTCCCTCTGGTTCGGGTAAAAGCACGCTTCTGAACCTGATGGGCGCAATGGACAGACCCAGCCGAGGGCGAATAATCATTGACGGCACAGACATAACTCGGGCATCAAACACGCAACTGGCAAACATTAGGAACACGAAGATAGGTATGGTATTCCAGTCGTTCAACCTCATCAACCGCATGAATGTCATAGAGAACATCGAACTGCCACTTGTTGTAAGAGGTGTACCCCCAAAGCGAAGGAGGATGCTGGCTGAAAGACTACTAGATGAGCTGGGTATAAAATCAAAGGCCAATCGTAAACCCTTAGAACTCTCGGGAGGCCAACAGCAGCGTGTCGCGATAGCACGAGCTCTGATAGGTGATCCACCCATAATCCTCGCAGATGAACCAACCGGTAACCTATCCACAAGCGATACAAACCAAGTATTAGAGATCTTGGACTCACTGAACAAGGAGATGGGTAAAACGCTCGTGGTCGCGACACACAACCCCGACGTAGCTAAGCATGCTGAGAGGATAGTCCATATGCGGGACGGCCAAATAGTCGGGGTCGAAGAGGCGTGACGGCGCACAAGGCAGCTCTAGCTCTCGCTTTGACCATAGCCCTACTTATCCTCCTAGCTGCTCAGGCGGCATCCACGAATGCCCAAGCCGCACAATACCAGAACGCGTTTCAGGTTGTGAACGCTGGCTGGGGGTCGCAGAGTTCACCCCAGTTCCCCACACCAGGCGAAAGCGACGTCCCCCTCACGATTGACCTACTGAGCTTAGTGGGTTACACGGCGCAGGACCTCGTGGTCACACTCAGCCTCCCCGCAGGATTCACCTCAACCCAGGGATCCCAAAGCGTATCTTCAACGCTGAGCCAAGTTGGAGGGTATCAGTCCGCTACGGTTACATTCTTCCTCGACCTCTCACCAACCCTTAAACCAGGCACATACTCCCTGCCCCTCACACTCACATGGCACACCAACACAAACAACACTTCGCAGAATTACTACGAGGACGCAGCCGCCACTGTCAGCATCCAAGGCAGCGTTCAACTGGTCTTCCACACCCTAACCCCCAGCCTAGCTGCGGGTAGGGAGAACCCGCTCAACATCTCAATATTAAACTATGGGAGCGGCTCAGCCTACGACTTACAGGTTCAAATCACAACACAGTCGCAGTATGCGAGCGTAGTCACCCAGCCCGCACCGATCAGCTACCTGGGGCCAAATCAATCCACGACGGTTGGAGCAATCGTGTATGTGTCCCCTTCCGCCCAAAATTTACCGCTAGCCATCGATGTTAAAGCAACTTACACAAACGCCTACGGGTATCAGGGCAGCGCTCAGGCTCTTCTGGGTGTGAGCGTACTACCACCAGAACCCCTCCCCTTTTACGTGTCCGTGCATGGCAGCATGATCCCACTCGGCGGGGTTTCCAACCTCAGCATAGTGCTAACCAACACGGGTAACCAGAGCGTGTATTCGCCAACGCTGAGTATTACTGCACCTCCAACCCTGCTAGTGCTTTCGAATTCAACCTACTATGCCGATGGGTTAACGCTTCCCCCTAGTCAATCACTCACCTATAGGGTCAGCCTTGGCTCAGAGCCCAACGCCTACCAAGGAGTCTACCAAGTGGAGGTGGGGGTCTCGTATTATACACCAAGCGGCCTCCTTATAAGCGGCAACCTACCCGTAGCAGTCGAGGTGTACAGCCCCCTGAGCCCACTCGTAGTGCAAGAAGACAACGTGGATGTGTGGGTTGGCTCAGTCTCGAACATCACGTTTAGCGTTGTAAATAGGGGTCAACAGCCTGTGTACAACGTTGAGTACACAATAAGCCTTCCCTCCAGTTCGGGGCTCGCCGCACTCACAACAACGGGCTCGGTGGCGGATGAGTTAGCACCCAATCAGAGCGCATCCTTAAACGTGGAAGTCGCAGCGGGGCCAAGTGTGGGGGAGGGAGCGTACACAGCTCAGCTCAGCTTAACCTACCAAGAAGAATCGGGCGAGACCGCCACCCAGCTCTTCGAGCCAGGTTTCATCGTGGTGGGCAGGGTGAACATGATTGTTCAGGGTCTCCAAGTGGCAACCACGCCTGGCTCGCTCACGGTTACTGGAACACTTATTAATGAAGGTAATGCAAACGCGAACTACCTCTACGTTTACGCCACACTCTACACCCAGCAAGGCGTCATGAGCAACACCTCCACGTATGTGGGCCAAGTGGCCCCCGACAGCCCAACACCCTTCAGCCTAACCCTGAACTACACTGGGCATCCAACTAAAGCCGTGTTGGGGGTAAGCCTAAGTTATATCAACGACTATGGCCAAGCGTTTATAGTAAGCCAGCCGAACACGAGTGTAGATCTACCACCCACATTCACGCCGCCCACAGTGGCGACCGAGAGCGGCTCGACACCTTCAGTAATTGGACCACTTCTCATCCTAGTTATCGTGGGCGTCGCGGTGGTTGTATTAGTGATCTACGTTCGAAGAGCTAGAACATCGGGGTAGGGTGACCCGGATGCGACTTCCAGACCTAGTAAGGTATGCCTTCCGCGCCCTCACCGATAGGAAACTGAGAGCCATCCTCACAATAATCGGAGTCGTGATCGGACCCGCTACAATAGTAGCCCTACTGGGTGCAACCCAAGGATTCAGTAGTTCGATTACCTCCGAACTCAACAGGCTGGGCGCCACAACAATAGTGGTAACACCCGCTAGGGGCGCCACAATCACCCAGCTAACCCTTCCACAAATAGAGCGGATCCCCAACGTGAGCGTGGTTGTACCATTCTACCTGCTCAGCGGAACCATCAAAGTGGCTGGTCAAACGCAGAGTGTGCAGATAGTGGCGCTCAACATCGCCGACCTACGCTACATCCTCCCTGGATTAACCCTCCAAACGGGGAGCACACCCACCGGGGACGAGCTGAACGCAGCGGATGTAGGCTACTATGTGGCCCACCCTAACATTCCGGGGGCACCCAATATAAGCGTCAACCAAGTCATTACTTTGAGTATTGCTTCTGGCGGAGGATTCACAGGATTCGGAGAAAGCCCTTCCTCATCATCCACAAGGCAAGTGTCCTTCGTTGTCAAGGGGATCTATGCAGAATATGGTCAGAGCTTCTTTATAGACCCAGACGAAGGGCTTGTTGTACCACTCCAAGAAGGCGAAGCGCTTACCCATTCAGGTGACTATTCGGGCGTGATGATTGTGGCAAAGAGTGTTCAGGCGGTAGCCCAAGTGCAGAGCGATGTTGAAAGCCTCCTAGGATCAAATTATCGCGTACTAGCTGTAAGCTCAGTCGTGGACACAATAACATCAGTGATCGGAAGCGTCGGCTCCCTCCTTGCCTCCATCGGCGGAATCTCACTTATAGTTGCCTTTACAGGCATCATGACCACAATGTTCACTTCTGTAACAGAGCGCACAAAGGAGATTGGCATACTCAAGGCGCTCGGATACACGGGTAGAACCATAATGACCATGTTCCTATTTGAAGCCATCATGATAGGCCTGATTGGAGGAGTGGTGGGCGTGAGTGTGGGAAGTATCATCTCATATTTTCTCACTTCACTATTCGCGGTCAGAGGGTTCACCGCGGCGGGTGTCGGTCGGTTCACACGCGCGGGAGCGCCCGGCGGTATGGGGAGCGCAACGTTTGGTGGTGGTCCAACTACCTCCCTGCGGATAACACCAGCCATAACACCACCCCTCATATTATTGGGCATCGGACTCGCAGTGGGGATATCCGCTCTAGCGGGAGTTATCCCAGCTTGGAGGGCCTCTAGACTCCAACCAGCAGAAGCCCTAAAGAGCCTCTAAAGCCCTCAAACACACGGGAAACACACCCAACCCATCCCCAATTTTACCAGTGGAGATTTAGTGAGCTACCACGCCCTCACGAAGCGGACGGGGCTTCCTGCCTCCCCACCGGGCTCGATCCCCTTCACGGGTCACGGTGGCCCCGCCACCTCCACACGCAGACGCGAATCCCCTGCTACGCGAAGCGCGGATACCCCTGATAATTACCCAGAGGTTCAACCTAAGGTTTCGAGTTACAGTGACCACCGCCTTAAAAGTTTTGAAACCGTTAAAAGGCTTAAACACGACGAGACTACACGAGGCAGATTGCTGGAGATCCGTGCAACCCGCACATGGACACACTCGTCTTCTACAAGAATCCAAATTTGTAAGAAACAAGAAGAGGTTCTCACAAGCTTAAGATGACGGCTGTGCTCCCCAACGCCTTTAGTTTAAGTCTTAGAAAGGCCTCAAGCTTCTTTAGTCTACTCTCTGAACCCATCTCGAGTCGAGCATCGAAGAGTGGACGAGGAATGTTGAGACGAAACTAGCTTCCACCCTAGACCCCGCGAATACTCGGTTACCGCAGTGGATGAGTCAGTGGTGGAGTGTGGTGGCCAACCACTATACGTGCAGGTTGGTGTTGACGCGTATACTAGACAACCCGTTTGGTTTGATGTTTCACTCACGCTACAACGCAGACGCGTTCAGGTTCCTACGGAAGCTGAGAAAGAGGTGCCTCTGTGACCCTGTGATTACAATAGGCCGCGCACCATGGTAGCGGGAAGCGGTCGGAAGAGCCAGGTTCAAAAGCCACGCGTACAAAACCTTTGGGCTAAGAAACCCTGTAGAGTCTTTTGGTGTCTCAAAGACCGGACAACCCTCCTAACCGAGTAGCGGTACCAGGGTCCACGATCTGTGAGGATCACGGGGTTACTAACGGAGACACATTCTTCTCAGCCTCTGGGGAAACCTGGGGGGCTGCCCGTGGTCCTCGTCGGTGAGTGAAGCCTCGAACAACATTGGGTGTCTAGTTTCAGCGTCCACAGCAGCCACACAGACGTAGATGGGTCGACTCCTACCACCATACTTCACCACACTCTTGTCCACGGCTATGACGAAGTGCTCCCGCGCGTGGCTCACCCCAAACTCTAGCCTTGCTTCCGAAAACCTTCCTCGACATCCACTCCTTCTAACACACTCAGCTCAGAGACGGGCTCCCACCGACTGAGAGCAGCCTGAGAAACTTCAAGGTTCTTCTACACATGTGCGGGTGGGTGGCTTAAACCAAAAGCATAGAGAGGACAACCACCACAGCCTCGAGCCCCAAGATAGGACCTCTTCTTATCCCCCCGCAAAACACTTGAATCCCTAAAGGATGTGGGTACATCCCTTGGGTGGTGGGCGCCGTGCGAAGCACCGATTCGCCTTGTGGAACCCACCACAACGCTAAGCCTCACTCGCACACCATCATGCTCTAGTCAAAAATTTTTCTTTTAGATAGTTTAGCGAACTCCTAGCGAATTCGTCCTGAGTTTTCGCAAGTGGGCGAAAGCTGTGCATCATTTCGGAGAATCCTTCGAAGTAGGGCGTGAAGGACTCAAGCGATATCCACCCATCATAGTTCGTATGGGAAAGTGAAAGCGCTAGTTCATCCCAGTTGATGTGCCCGCTTCCGGGTGGACCACGATCGTTTTCGCACACCTGCAGGTGGAAAAGTAGGTCGCCCGCTCTTTTGACGGCGTCCCCCAGCGATTTCTCTTCGATATTCATGTGAAAGGTGTCTAGAAGCAGCCCAACGTTTTCATGTTCAATCTGTTGGATGAGCTCAACGCCTTGGTCAACCGTGTTGATGAGGTGTGTATCATACCTGCATAGCGGCTCGATCGCGATCCTCACACCCCCCTACTCCCCGAGGGATCTGAGGCACGGCCGGAGCTTTTCCAAAAACGTGCCCATGCTAGTGCGCACACTCTCTTAGGCCAACTACCCCGCCCCAGAAGGTGGAGCTCCACGGCACACCTAGCGGTAAGGGGGGCATCCACCCTGCCTTTTTAAGGGCACCAGTCAAGCGTTGAGATCCCCGTCCAAAGTGAAACCACAGTGGGGACAGCGGAAGACTCGTTCTTCAAGCATCAAATCCTTGTTGACCCCGCACACCAGAAACACTCGTGGGAGGCGTTATACGCTGGGACGGCGAGCACACCTTTCCCACTCTTCTCGAACCTCCACTACAACACCACTCTCAGCTCGGAGGACGAGCAGTCGTAGAGCCTCAGCTCGCTCTTTGTCTCGCCATTTTGGATTTTATCCAAATCTTCCAAAAGCAAAAGGTCACATTCTTTTTTAACACTCAAGCTTAAACGACCGACTTAAAATGTTCGTGCAACGATGTCCAGATAAGCGTTCATACTTGCCACCCACATCGTACCTCTCCACATAGGAGGAGTTCAAAGATTTTGTTGGATGTTATAGAAATCCCTTGTTTCACGTAGTAACCAAGAATCAAAAGGGCTTCAAGTGTCTGATCAACATGGTTTTCAAAGCTCGAACCACGTTGTCAGACGTGATAGTCCTTCAAACTCTGTGTGAATCTAATAACACGGTATTAAGTTTTGTTCTGCCAACAATAACCGATTTGTTTGCTCTCCGATTACGGTTCTACTTATTTCCATACTTATTGCCAACTCGATATTATCTGCTTTCCGATTGACCGAGCAACCACTTCCACAACGGCACAAAACGTATTTTGACATTGTTTTTAACTTCGTCCTCCAAGTCCCAAGTCACGATTGTGACTTTACCTGGCTTTAGCAACAAACTCGCGTCTACAACGCTTTTGATTTCCCTTTTTTGTATGTCACTCATAGAGGAAGTGTGAGCTACCCCGCCTGGCGGAGCTTCCTGCTTCATAGCCCCACCTTGCCTCCTCTTTTTTAACCCTAGGGAGGGTAGGGGAGGTATTGGGCGAAGCTTCTCAGGCACAGCGGGTGGCTCCCACCCTGCTCTTTTTAGGAGAACAAGAGAAGCGTTAAGATCCCGGTCCAAGGTGAAACCATAGTGGGGGCAGTGGAACACTCTGTCCTCCAGTGTTAAACCCTTGTTGATCCCACCACACAGGAAGCACTCGCGTGAAGTGTTGTAGGCGGATACAGCGAGCACTGTTTTCCCTTGCTTTTGGAACACCCACTCCAGGCACCTTCTTAACTCTGAAAACGATGAGTCGTAGAGCCTCATCCTTCTTGTTCTGGTTACCCCTTTCTGGATCAAGCCCTCGGTGTCTAAGTCCTCTAGCACTAAGAGGTCGTACTCCTGTGTGAGTAGTGCTCCGAGTTTGAAGAGTCACGTCTAAAATCCTTAACATGTTCGTGCTCCTTCGCAAGTCTTTGTTTTGAGCCAGTTCTTTGAAAGAAACCTTTTTTTCTTGACACTCTGTAGCACACCGATTCTTTCAAGAGAGCGCTCAAGCGGTTTTGGGTTTTGTAAGACGCGACTGTCGAAGAGTGTTACAAGCCTTGTGATCCCTAGGTCCACACCCACCGCTTTTTTGGGCTCCTTCGATGATTGCTCTTGGGTTTCGGCTTCTTCTACCAAGAAACGTGGATTCTGTCTGAAGGATAAAGCTTGACACACACTTGGTTTTCTGGAAACACCCTGTGGATTATCAAAGACCGATTTTGCTCAGGTAGAGACGAGCCTTTTTCTTTTTGTTTTTTCCAAGACCAGCTTCCCTCGTGTTACAAAGCCTCCAGCCAGATTGAGGGTACACCAAGGACAAAAACTTGTGCGGCTTCTTTTTCTTGGGCTTGTTCGCAAGTCCATCGAAGAAGCGCTCCCTAGCTTGGTAGAATCTCTCCGCTACTTGTTGGGTAACTTGAGAGAGTAGCGCTTGAAACTCTGGGTTCTTCTTTCTTAAGTCCAAAGCGAGCTTTCGAAGCTCGGTTTTATTCATAGTGTGCTTGTTTCTTTCATACTCTTCTTTTTCGGCGTGTAAGCTTTACAACACTTACACGCAACCTCTAATTTTCAACTCGCGGTTGTTTTTGAAGTGCTCGGAAGCGGTAAGCCCTT
>Ga0105117_1000044_pt1 | contig 39918 bp, 52 predicted proteins | sample OSP_15_2_FD_79144 | JGI IMG/M metagenome (GOLD analysis project Ga0105117, IMG submission 79144) | Extremophilic microbial mat communities from Yellowstone National Park, USA - OSPB_Slides-mat_host_7_15 | ecosystem: Environmental > Aquatic > Thermal springs > Hot (42-90C) > Microbial mats ... | reverse complement strand
GTCCTAATGGGGCTGGAAAGACTACCACGTTGAGAATCTTATCTGGAATTATTAAGAATTATCACGGTGAGGTTAAAATATTTGGTTTACCTCCGATAAAAGCTAAAGAAAACGGATTTATAGCCTATATGCCAGAGGACGCATTTCCGTACGAAAGATTAACAGGATATGAGAATCTAGAGTTTTATGCGGAAATATATTCTAAGGGTGATAAAGAATTAAAGGAGAAGTATCTGAAACTAGGAATAGAAATAGCTGGATTAGGGGATAGAATCTACGATAAAACTTCTGAGTATAGCAGAGGTATGAAAAGACGGCTAATAATAGCTCGAACATTAATGGTTATGCCCAAATTAGCTTTACTTGATGAGCCTACGTCCGCACTTGACGTGGAATCTGCAGTTAGGATAAGAAATATAATTTTAGATATGGCTAGAAAACATAATATGACAATTATCCTATCCTCTCACAACATGTTAGAAGTTGAATATCTGTGTGATAGGATACTTCTCATTAATGAAGGAAAAGTCTTATCTTACGGAGAACCAGAAGAGATAATAAAGTCTACATCTTCTAGAAATTTAGAGGAAGCATTTATACGTCTTATATCTGGTGAAAAGCAATGATAAGAACAGTATTAAAGAAAGAATTATTAGATATAAAAAGAGATAAGAAGTTAATATTAGGATCTATTATACTTCCGTTTATCTTATTGCCATTGATTGGCATAATCTTGTACGCCTCTGTTGCAGTTTCTCCACCAGTAATAGAAATAATTAACTATAATCAATCTAACATTCCCTATGTTAATTTAGTAGCTAATTATATTTTACAAAACGGCGGTGTAGTGTTCTATAATAAGACGAACAACACACCAGATGCTGTAATAATATTTCCTAACGACTTTAGCTTAAATGTATCTAATATATCTAGACGTGCATATGTAATAATAGATATATTAATTTCTTCAAATCAAGAGACTTTTAATCTAGTCAATAATGCCTTAAGCAATTTAGAATATAATATTGTTCAGTCGAGAGTAGAATATATGATAAATGCCTCTCATTTGTATAATGTTAACTATAAAGATATCATATCTCCACTAATAGTTAAGCAAAAAACGGTATCAATTACTGGAAAAAGAGTGTCAGAATCTCAAGCTAATCTAAGTGAATTAGCCAGAATTGTGGGCTTAGTTCTCTTCCCTAGTGCAACTCCGGTAATATTTTATGTCACAGAGGGCATAGTAGGAGAGAAAGAAAGGAAAACATTAGAATCGCTATTAGCGTCTCCAATATCAATTAGATCATTCATATTTTCTAAGGTTATTATAGCGATAATATTAGGCATCTTATCGTCCCTAGGCGATATTCTAGGGATAGTTATATTTTCATCAATAATATCTTATACTACTAACTTATCGGTATCCATAACCTTAACGTTTAGCTTGATTGTAGTATGTATTTACCTTTTAGCTGTTTTATTAACAGCAGCTCTTAGTGTAATATTGCTTATTGGATTAGGAGGATCTATGCGGAATATTCAGTTAATAAACTTTCTTGTCTTGACGTTTGGTCTAGTAGCTTCATTTTCTGCATTGTTTATAAATGTAGCTTCAATATCATTTCCCTTAAATTTAATATCAATAATTCCATATGAACAATTAAGTTTGTCTATGCTATATTATGTTTCTGGTTCTACTTTGATTTCATATACCTTCTTAATAGTTACATTAGTAATATCGATAATAATATTATTAATTTCATCAAAACTATTTAACTCAGAAAGATTACTACTAAAGTAAACGTTTAAATATTCAGTCGTAATTATATACATTATGGCAGAAGTTGTCAGGGCGTATGTTCTCGTTTCGACTACGGTAGGTAAGGAATTAGAGGTGGCAGATGCAGCAAAAAAGGTTAATGGAGTGTTAAGGGCAGACCCAGTTTATGGAGAATATGATGTAGTAATTGAAGTTGAGGCCAAATCCTCAGATGATTTGAAGAAAATAGTTTATGAAATAAGAAGAAATCCAAATATAATAAGAACCGTAACTTTAATAGTAATGTGATTTTTTTATATTATATCATATAATTCTATGCGTGTATTCTTAATCTAACAAAACTACATATGAAAGTAATCAGTCTCTCCACGCCTTCTACACAATTATTCAGTCCGTCCCTGCAACATCATTTTACTTAAAAATCCGGGGGGACCCACCTGCGTTCATTTTCCCCCGGTACTCGGGGGTTTTTAATCACGCAGGCCTATTAAGTAATTTAAATATGGGATTAAATTTCTACCTACTTGTCACTATTAACTATTTCTACTTCTTCCTCACTATCTTCCCTCTCTTCTTCAAGCATTTGTAATTTCTTTAAAACCTCTATTAATAGTGCATCTAATTGAGCTACCTTAGCTTCTAAAAACGCTATACTTTCCTCATATGTAGTAGTATTCTGTTTCTCCTCCTTTTCCTTATTTTCGTCAAAGTCTCCCTCTAATCCCTTTTTTATAAATAATTTGACTAAATCAGTCATTTGTATGCCTAATTCATCAGCTTTTTGTTTAAGTTCGTCATACATCCATTCTGGTAATGATAAATGTATAGTAGGCATTATATATTCTCCTCTAAATACTAATATGCAAAGAGTAATATATTAATCTTTATTTTCTATTAAGTATTCCTCTTCATAGCGGAATACTGAAATACCGTTCCACAGAATACTTAAACCTTACTAATGACAAGTTTATATTTGAGTGAAAATGAGAGTTGTAACATTTAAAGTAGAGGAAGATCTATTAGAACTATTAGACAGATATGCAATAAAATATGGTTTAAATAGATCGGAAGCTATACGAAAAGCTATAGAAAAAATGGTAAGAGATGAGTTATCAAAGGAGACTATACCAGTAGCAAGAGTTGAAAAAATTAGACTCTAATAATATATACCACTTTTGTATTATTTTCTATTTCTTCATTTATTTCATTGTTTTTGAAGTCCAAGTATTTTATTTTATAATTTATGTTTGATATGAAATCATCTGGTGGATCTAATGGCATGTAATGTCCTTTTATCCAATAATGTATAGGAACAAGTATTCTAGGATTTACCTTGTTAATTATTTCTATAGCTTCCTTATAGTTTATAGTTATCACACCTCCTATAGGTATAAGTAATACATCGGGCTCAGAAATTTCCTCATAGAGTTTCTCATTTGGTAAATGGCCTATATCCCCTAAGTGGACTATTTTTTTGCCATTCTTTTCTATTATATATACGCTATTTTCTCCCCTTAATTTTCCATTATATTTATCATGATAAGTCTTAATACCTTTTATAGTGTAATTATCATAAGTGAAAGACCCGTAAAAGTTAATTTTAACATCTTTGTATTGGACTATTTGATATGCATTGTGATCATAATGGTCATGCGTTATTAAAATTAAGTCAGCATTATTTATGGGGGGCTTAGGTAAGCCAATGCTCCCCCCATCATGTGGATCAATTAAAATCTTATTATCTATTAATATACAAGAATGTCCAAAAAATTTTAGCAACATAATTAGATCTTATTGGCTTAGTAATTTAAGTGCAATGTTTTTAGCGTCCTCTACAGATACCTTATGTCCGCTCTCAGCCAATTTTTTAATCTCATTTAATACTACACGTAACTGATTTTCATTAAGCTTTATTCCTTGTTCCTCCAATAGCTTTCTTAGGCCATGAATACCACTGTGCTTACCTAGTGCAAGCCTCCTAAAATTCCCAACTTCCTCTGGCGAAATAGGCTCATATGTAAATGGATTTTCTATAACGCCATGAACATGTATGCCAGATTCATGACCGAAAGCGTTATCACCTACAATAGCCTTAAAATATGGAACTGGAATTCCGGTCATTTCTGCAACGAATCTGCTTATTTCATAAAGTTTCCATGTCTTTACGTTTACTTCATAGTTTAATAATTTCTTTATTCCCATCACAACTTCTTCAAGTGATGCATTTCCCGCTCTTTCTCCTATTCCATTAACTGTTACGTGTACTTGTCTAGCCCCAGCATAAACACCTGCTAGAGAATTAGCAGTAGCTAAGCCAAAATCGTTATGACAATGTACACTCACTATTATACGATCTCCCACAAAGGTTACTATCTTTTTAATAAGGTCATAATACTTAAATGGGTGCATTACGCCAACTGTATCTGGTATATTAATCCTATCAGCTCCAGCATCTATGGCAGTACGAATAGCTGTAAATAAGAAATCCTCTTCAGTTCTTGTGGCATCTTCTGGGCTAAATTCAACTATCATTCCATGGTCTTTGGCATACCTTACACTTTCATATATTCTGTTAAGGACCTCTTCTCTAGTCATTTTTAATTTATACTTCATGTGAAGTTCTGACGTAGCTATAAATAGATGTATACTAGAAATTCCAGTGCTTATTGTCTTATCTATATCATTTTTATTTGCCCTAGACAGTCCTATAACTTCTACTTGATCACCTATTTCTTCAAATATTCTTTTTGTCGCTATGAATTCGCCTTCAGAGGACGCTGGAAATCCTGCTTCTATTACATCTACTCCTAGTTCAGCTAATTTTCTCGCTATTTGTATTTTCTGCTCAATAGTTAAATCTATTCCAGGAGCTTGTTCCCCATCCCTTAAGGTTGTATCAAATATCCTAATTCTCCTAGGAGTGGAGAATACTCATACCCCGTACGCACCATGTAAACTAACCTTATAATAATATTTAAAACTTACTATACATTATGATTTAAAACTTTTTCAATTATCATTCGAGCTATTTCTAATTTTTTTCTTTTAATCATTGATGCAGGTACGTCCTCATTATAGTAGGGTTTCGAAAACTTTCCCACAATACCTGACTCAAAATCCATAGCATATAATTTGATACTCTTAGCTCCCATATATCTTGCGAGAACTACTGCCCTATCTCCATCAGTAAAACCACCATATAATTTTAAACGGCCAAATGGCAAAACCTGAGCCGTAGGAATTACTTTGTTCATTTCTTTCACCTTAGGTAATAAGTTAATGTTATCTCCATGCGCTAATACTACGAATATTGAATTTTTAGGATATACAATTATTCCATCAAGATCAGTAACAATGACATCTGGTTCTAATCCTATACTAACTAAGTAATTTGTAGCACCGTCTGCAGCTATTATTACGTCTTCCTTTATCTTGTTTATCTTTATTAATTCTGGACCAGCACCTACTATTGCTACATTTCTTCCTTTAATTAAATCTCTCAATTCTTCTTCGTTGTAATCATTTACAATATAGTTCAGGATTGACGCTGAGATATAATCGTCTCTCTCGTCAAAGCCAAATTGACTTCTAATCATGCTATAGAAATTTATCCATTTAAACGTATCATAAAGTAAATTATATCGCCCTCCTGCTTAATTATATCTATTTTATAATTATTAGTTATTATACTAAAATATGGATTTTTATTAGATATTTTGAATACAATATTGTTTTTATCCCTTAAATGCTCTATTGCCTCTATTGGATCACTGGAGCAAGTATAAGATTCTAGATCAATTATGGTATTCGTCATATAATTTCTCTACCTCGTCGAAAATTTTTGTTACTTCATCTAAAAGCATCTCAGCCTCTTTATTCCTAATTATAACAGAAGGTGTCTTTAAGGCAGACTCATTAATTAAAAGTATTGGTAGCAATTTAATTTCTAAATTCTTTATCTTTATTTCAAGTTCATTTTTATTATCCAATATAATTCCATTCCAATATAAATTAAAATTGTATTTATTATTAAGTGTTAATATAACCTTTGATAAATTCTCAATTGTGTCTAAAACTCTAATTACGGTATAATAGAGATCGCCATCATCAAACGCAATTTTTGCCTCTTTTAACGTTCTTCTAGCTCTAAGTAAGTACTCAGCTGCTACTAAACTTAAGTCCAACTTTGTTCAACTCCTATTTAGTAATTCAATTCCATTATTTAATATATATTCTACTATAGGAATTTCGTAATTTAATTCTTTGGGAGAGATTATTATTCCATATATTTTTGGAAGAGTGCCATAGCTCAGCATATATTGTTTTACATTTTCACTATTTTTGAGAATTTTATTGTAAAAGAACGAAAATATCTCTCCTCTAGCGTAAAATGAGATTTTAGTAACTTTATCCAATACTAGCAAATATATTGTCTCATCTGTTTCATTTCTATTTTCTATAGACTTTCCCCCAATAATTATTCTCTTGACGTAATCTCCATACCATTCTATTATTGAAGATGAGAGGTCTTCAATCACATTTAAGAGTAACTTCATGTTTAATACTTAAGAATTCAATATAAAAAGTATGAGGGAAATAGCTGAGAGTTATCTGAGAGAGAGAATTAGTATAAGTCTTCCTATTTTAGGAATACCAGTGCCCTGCAATACGACTTGTTTAATATTAAGTAAATATAAGGATTTATTAGCAATAGAAAATTTCAAGGCTCAAGTTGAGGTTTTAGATAGTCTAATTAACCTTATTGAAGATAAGATCTTCACATTAAAATATGAACTTCAAGATAAATTTTTGCAATATTTAAATAATATAGATATAGATAACTTAGTTTACGCAGTTTACAAGATTATAGAAGAGGGGGGTAATGTAATTTTAGGTGATAAAATTTACTTTGGAGATAGAAAAGTTGCAGAAGGGGATTTTATTACTTTAATGAATATAAATAAATTAATAGAACATGTTACAAAAGAAGATTCCAATATAAAATCTCTTTGTGACGAGATAAGATATTTAAGTGAGTCCACCTGGGAACATTTTGAGAAAAACATAAGGAGGTCTTTAAATGAGAGTTAAAGTAGGCGTTGAGGGTATTTCAATAGATTCAGCTCATTATACCTTGTCATCATATGCTGATAGTCAAATTCACGGACATACTTATATAATAAACGTGGAAGTTGAAGGAGAGGTTAATGAAAAATCAGGTTTTGTAATAGATTTCAATTTGCTTAAAAAAATAATAAAGGAAATTGTACAAGATTGGGATCATAAGCTTATAATACCTAAATCTGATTTAGATAAGTCGAAATTAGAGGGTCCTTTTAGAGTCGAGTACAAGGTTATAGATGCCCCTTTTCCTACAGCAGAATATATAGGTATTGAAATTGCTAAAGATATATATTTGAGGTTAAATAAAAAATATAGGGTTATAGTAAAGATTTATGAAGGTAAAGATTCATATGCGGTTATAGAGTATCCATAATAAATCGTAATCCTATATTATCAATCCATTTACACTCAATACTCGCTATCTTGTTTTTACTGTAGCATAGTATATCATTATCAGAGAATCTAAAGCACCATTCTATATTATTTTCTAAAGAATTTATCAGTTGATTTACTGTTTTTACATTCTCTTTTGTTCCATTACATAAGTAACCATTAACCTCATATCTCTTAATAATAACATCTCTATTGAATATAAAAACTCCACCAAAGATTAATGGATAACATAACTTAACTTCTTCCTTACAAGCTTCTTCTAAGTCTAGAGTTGTTGCCAATTTACTAATGATTTTTCTAACTCTCTCATTAGCGTTTTTTAACGTCACTATTGGTGGTAATACTGCAAATATAAAAGTGAAATCATCCCGCTCTTTCTCTATTATGCTAGGTACTGCTATTATCATCTACAATCTTTTTAAATAATGGTTGATCTTGAATATAATTCTTGTCTAACCTATATGCTATCTCAGCTTTTGCTAGTTCATAGCCTATATAGAGTATATGTTCTTTACTAATATTCTTAATTTTTCTTATTAAAGTTCTTCCTATACTTAGGGCATCTTTACCCTTAATAGTAATTTTATCCTTTCCTAACCATTCTATTCCGAATCCGTCATCTGATACGAAAATTCTCGCAAATCCTGCTTTATCCATCTCTGGTTCAACTCTCTCATTAACAATTATATCAGCCTTAACATTTTGCCTTGTCCTCCTCTTATTTTTTAGTACTAGTAAGTCTATTCCCAAATCCTTTGGAAGTCTATTTTCCTTTAACGCAATGCTAATCATTTTACTAGCTTGTTTAACTTCCCAACTACTCCATCTAGTCTTACCTTTTTCCATAATTAGTAAATTAGAAATTCCTATCTCACCTGCAATTGATGTGAGAAGAGCGTTAATTCCAACGCTATCTGCGTCTAACAATTCCGTTACATTAAGAACGCCCATAAGTATTGGAATATCTGGAAGGGTATCTCTCACGTATTTATATTCGATTAAGCTATTAACTAATCCTCTTAGTGGAGGGGAAAGAACTGGGTCAGCAATTAGTTTTTCAAACCCCCTCTTTTTGGCTTCATTAACCATTTTTACCGTAATTTCACTCTTATTTTCTACTGAAAATGGTGCTACTACAAAAGCGGAGTCTTTCTTAATTTCTTCTAGGCTATTGATGTTAGTTTCATTTAAATTAAACACTATTTCCGCACCGGCTTTAACACCTTCTATTAGTTCCTTAGGAGATTCGGCGTCAATTCCTACAGTATATCCTTTGTCTACAACTTCTTTAATTTTATTTCTAACTTCATCTAGATTATTATGACCTATTGGAAAGCCTACGACTACAACATCTATGTAATTCTTAACTCTGTCTAACTCTTCAACGTTTTCCTTGTGATCTAATTCTAGAAAAATTCTAAAAGGTGGAGGTCTCACAGGAATTTTAACATTTCCTATTTCAAATGCTATTTCGGCTTCTTTTTCGATCTTCTCTATTTTCTCATTTACATCGTCAATTTTATTTATTATTTTGTCTGCTGGATCTATTGTAGATAGCTCTATTCCCTTCTTTAGTGCATCTATGACCTTAGGCAAATCCCAAGCTTCTTCAGTACCCTTAAACGTTTTAATACCCGTGACTTGTTCTACTATTTTGGCGTCACCATATACTAAACCAGGTAAGAGAATATAATCTATATCATTATTATTCTGTATTCCTAAGTTTTTCAGATTTTCTGCTATAAATTTTGTACTCATTAGTGACGCTACTGGATAGTTAAGTACTTTTATCGATATTTCTACATCCTTTATACTCTTTACTACCTCTGCTAATATTGGAGCAGCTAAAGTTCCAGTCACTAGTAATACTTTCACATGTGATAATTAGTCTTATTAGCTATTTAACTCCGCGTTATAACAATTATAGAGCAAAACTCTTAAAATTCACCAAAGGGCTATAGAAAATATGAGTCTTTTACCGAAGACTGCAAGTGTTAAACCAGGAGAGAAGTTTGACGTAATAATTATAGGTCTTGGTCCAGCAGCTTATGGCGCAGCCTTATATACTGCTAGATATATGATGAAAACGCTAGTGATAGGTGAGACACCTGGAGGACAATTAACCGAGGCTGGAATAGTTGACGACTACTTAGGTTTAATAGAAATACAAGCAAGTGATATGATTAAAATATTTAATAAACATATAGAAAAATATAACGTTCCAGTCATTCTTGATTCTGTAGAGAAAATTGAAAATAACAATAATGAATTTATAGTCAAGACTAAAAGAAAGGGCGAATTTAAGGCAGATAGTGTAATATTAGCAATAGGTGTTAAAAGAAGAAAATTGAACGTCCCTGGAGAGCAAGAGTTCACCGGAAAAGGTGTATCATACTGTTCTGTTTGTGATGCGCCTTTGTTCAAAAATAGAATCGTTGCAGTGGTAGGTGGTGGTGATTCCGCATTAGAAGGAGCCGAGATATTGTCTAGTTATGCTACAAAAGTTTATCTAATACATAGAAGGGACTCATTTAGAGCTCAACCAATTTACGTGGAAACTGTAAAGAAGAAACCTAATGTAGAATTCATCTTAAACTCTGTTGTAAAGGAGATTAGAGGAGATAAAATAGTTAAACAAATAGTTGTCCAAAACTTAAAAACTGGTGAAATAAAAGAGTTAAACGTAAACGGTGTATTCGTAGAAATAGGATTTGATCCTCCGACTGATTTCGCTAGAAATAATGGAATTGAAACTGATGAGAATGGCTATATAAAAGTTGATGAATGGATGAGAACTAACGTCTCAGGAATTTTCGCAGCAGGAGATTGTACATCAATGTGGCTAGGATTTAGGCAAGTTATAACGGCAGTAGCTCAAGGTTCAGTAGCAGCTACTGCTGCTTATAGATATTTAATGGAGAAGAAGGGTAAGAAATGAGTGAATTAATAATTTCTCTTAACAAAATTGCCATCGAGGTATCTAAATACATAAACGAGATAAAAGACGAAAAGGATTTAAGTAAAATTATAGGTATACATTCTGGAGATACTACTAGATTGATTGATAAAAGATCAGAGGAATACATTTTTGAATTACTTAGAAATACTGGGTTAAAGATTAGATTTGTATCTGAAGAGTCTGGGGTAATTAACAAGGAGAATTATGATTATACCGCAGTAATTGATCCCTTAGATGGTAGTACTAATTTCCTTTTAGACGTTCCTTGGTATTCAGTTTCTGTAGCTTTATACGATAAAAACGCCAATGGAATTCTCGATTCGGTAGCTGGATTTGTAGTACACGTACCCTATAATAAAGTGTATAGTTATGATGAAAAATATGCCTATATTAATGGGGAGATTTTTAGAGCATATGATAATTCAACACTTCCTAAAGTTATATTAACTTATTTTGACGATAGAGGGTTAGATAAGGCATTGAAAATTTTAGATAGCGTCAAGGGGTATAAAATTAGAAGTCTAGGTAGTGCTTCATTAGATATGATATTAGTATGCACGGGTAAGGCTTATATGTTCTTTGACATAAGGGGAAAGTTAAGGAATGTGGATGTATCAGCGTCTTCGAACTTCTGTAAACACTTAAATCTAATTCCTACAACTCTAGCGGGTTCTAAAATAAATTCTGGAATAGACGATATATATAAAATAGATGAGATTATTTTGTCTCATGATCAAGATTTGATGAAGAGGATTTTCTCATTTTTTTCTTAACAGAAGGATGTATCTTCTTAAGAGCTTCTATTAAGTCTTCCTTAGTTAAAGTCCTATCTTTTTCTCCCCTTAATATGCTCTTTAATACTCTCATTTTAGCTTCCCTAGCCAACGCAGCTAAATCCGCACCAGAATATCCTTCAGTCTGTTCAGCTATAGTATCACACCCTACTTTTTCACACTCCTCACTCCCTATATACTTCTTTAAGATATCTAATCTTTCCTCTTTATTAGGTAAAGGCATGTGTATTATCTTATCAAATCTTCCAGGCCTTAGTAACGCTGGATCTATCGCTTTTAATCTGTTAGTAGTTCCTATCACAACGACTTCCTTTAAACTTCTTATACCGTCCATTTCAGTTAGTAGTTGGTTAACTATTTTTGAAGCGTCCGCAGATCCCTTAAAACTCCTTTTAGATGCGATCGCGTCTAATTCGTCAAGTAAAATTATTGCAGGCTTATTCTCTCTAGCTCTATTGAAAACCTCTTTTATGGCAGCTATAGCACCCTCGTATCCTCTATACATTATCTCAGCACCACTTAATGCTATTAATTTAACCTTCAGTGTCTTAGCCAAAGCCTTAGCCATCATTGTTTTCCCAACCCCAGGTGGGCCATATAATAATATACCCCTCATTGGGGGAACTTTTAATTGATCTAATAATTTATAATGATAAAGTTGTAATTCCAAAAGTTCTTTTAATTCAGTCTTTATCTCGTTATAACCTCCTATATCATCTAATGTTAGTTTGTCTTCTGTTTCAGTCTCTTCTTCTCCTTTTCGCACTCTTCTCTCAAAGTCTAATCTAAACTTTTCGTAGTCTTCTATCATTTGTAAGGTAATACTTGGTTTGTACTTCTTTATTAGGTCAATAAAATCTGCCATTGTAATCTTTCTGTCCACACCTTTTTCTATAGCCTCAGCGGCTACTCTTCTCGCAGCTTCTTGGCATAAATTTGCTAGATCTGCTCCGCTATATCTTTCTGTTAATTCAGCTATTTTATTAAAGTCTACGTCATCAGCCAAAGGTTTCCCTCTACAATGAATCTCTAAGATTTTCTTTCTAGCCTCTTTATCTGGAGGTCCTATATAAATTAGTTTATCAAATCGTCCTGCTCTTAGTAAAGCCTTATCTAATAAGTGGGGCACATTAGTAGAACCTACTATTATTACTCCATCATCACTGTGTAATCCATCAATTTCTGATAACATCAAGGATAGTAACCTAGGTGTCACTGAATCTCCAGTGTGAGATTCTCTTTTTACTCCTATTGTGTCAATTTCATCAAAGAATAGTATACAAGGTGAATTTTTCCTTGCATTATTAAATAACTCTCTTAATCTAGCTTCACTTTCTCCGTACCATTTGCTCATTATATCACTTATATTAACATATATGAAGTTTAACTTGGCTTCATTGGCTAACGCTCTCATCATCATAGTTTTCCCACAACCTGGAGGGCCAAATAACAGTATTCCCTTAGGTGGCTTTAATCCGTATTTTAATGCTACTTCCTTATTTTTTAATGGTAATTCTATATATTCCCTTATTTCTTTCTTTACATCCTCGTAACCACCTATATCATTCCAAGTAATTTTTTTATCCTCTACCTCTACCTTCTTTTTCTGAGACTTGTTTTGCAATTGTAACGCCTTATCGGAATACGCAAACTTCGCTGTAGACTTTCCGAAAATTTTCATAAGTATACCTACTAATACTGCTAAACTAATAAATATAATTATTATGTTAATGATGGGCGTTAGCAACTTAAATCAAGAATATTATCTGTTTTTATGAATATAAGCTTATTTCAAAGTTTTTATCGAGAAAACAAATCATTTAACGATCTATCCGATAACATTTGATCTTAGATCTTCTATAATTTTTATGTAAGCATTATAACCAGGAGCACCGGTTACTCCGCCACCTGGATGAGTACCAGATCCACATAAGTAAAGACCTTTTATTGGAGTTCTATAATTACTATAACCTATTACTGGTCTAAAGAAGTATAATTGATCCGGGGTCATATCTATGTGGAAAATGTTTCCTCCGCTTATTCCAAATCTCCTTTCAATCTCTAATGGAGTTAAAACCTCATATTTAATAGGCTTAAAATTAGGCGCGTATTCTCTTATTTTATTCATAACTATCTCGTATATCTTATCCTTTATCTCATCGTTTCTCTTATTATCATATACTACATATTGTCCGAAAATCGAGAAAGAAAACTTCCCTGGAGGGGCAACTGTCGGATCTACGGAGGATTGAATGTTAATAGAAAGCCAAGGTTCTTTAGAGTATCCTAACGTTCTGGCATCGTCATATGCTTTTTCTATATACTTTACATTTGGCATAATTAATTCTGAAGCTACGTGTTCTGGAGAGAGCATTTTCCCGTTTCCGAAGTCTGGTAATTCATCTAAGTATCCTACAATTTTAAATGAGACTCCAGTATTTTTTAGCGCTTTTATCTTTTTTATGAAATCTTCTTCAATTTCAGTGTTTTTAAGTAGTTTTAGAAATGTTGTTTTCGGATCTGCATTAGATACTACTATTTTCGATTTAATTATTTTTCCATTTTTCAATTTTATCCCTTCTACTTTGTCATTTTTTACTAAAATCTCATCAACTTCAGCGTTTGTGTGAATTTCAGCGCCAAAATATTCTGCAGCCTTTCTAAGAGCCTGTGTAACGCCTCCCATTCCACCTTCTACATATCCCCAGGCTCCCTTAACCCCATTGACTTCTCCAATGACGTGATGAGCCATAACATACGCTGTACCAGGAGTAGAAGGTGAGGCGAAGGTACCTACTACTGCATCTTCTACTAAGGCTGACTTCACTTCTTCCGTTTCAAAATACTCATTAAGTAACGATTTAGCGTCTTGCACAAATGTTCTGAGAAACGCTAACCCTAATTCCTCATCTATATTTCCTTTAATTATTTTTAATATATCTTCAGCCTCGCTTAAAGAAGGTGGTGGATTAAGCATAAATAAATCTGCTAGCTCACTAAACTTATCCCAGAATTTAACCCATTTCTCATAATTTTTTGCATCATTTTGAGAGAATTTTGAAATTTCTTTAACTGTTTTTTCTAGACTAGTCCAAATGTATAATTTCTTGCCGTTTTCAAATGGTACAAATAATGCTGGATCTTTTAAATATACCTTTAATCCGAACTCCTTTAGTCGCAATTCGTTTATTATTTTTGGTCTTAAAAGACTTAGTACATATGCCCCAGTAGATACCTTAATTCCTGGCCATAATTCTTCAGTTACTGAAGCGCCTCCAACTATCTCCCTTCTTTCAAACACAGCAACCTTTAAGCCAGCTTTAGCTAAATATGCGGCAGTTACTAGGCCATTATGCCCCCCGCCAACTATAGCAACATCTATCATTTAGCTCGCCTTTGTAATAGCCAAACTAGTATACCTATAGCAACTCCTAGTGCGCCTAAACCTATGGATATATAAGTAAATATTTCAATTGTTTGTAATAATGGAGATATTTTTACAGTAGTTATTGTTTTTGTTGTAGTATTAGTGACCGCGGCTAATATAATGGGTAACATTAACATAAACTTAAAAATGAATATTATAACTCTATTGCAAAATGGACGCAATACTACCAGATTACTATGGAGAAAATATTTACACATTAGCCTGCACTATTGCACATCATTTAGGAGTTAAAAGGCAGTGTTTAAAAGAGCTTAACGTCTCATTAGGCAACAAAATTGTTCTAGCATTATTTGATGGGCTTGGTTGGAATATATTTGAAAGGACTGGAATCAAAATGGACGCTGAAAAAATAACTTCCGTCTTTCCATCTACTACATCTACAGTGTTAACTACACTATTTACCGCATTAACTCCAGGGGAGCATGGAATATTAGGATATACTACATTTGTTAAAAGACTTGGTGGGATTATTAATACTTTACGATATACATATCCTTCTATCGATGAAAGGGATTCCATAAAGGACGCCATTCCTTTTTCTACATCTTTTCCCTACGTTAAGAGTTATCTAAAGGAGGTGCCAGAGGATAAAAAGACCGTAGAGATAATACCTAAGGGTATTGAAAACACAGAATTTACTTATGCTACTCATGGAGGGGCTAAAGAGAGTAAAACTTTTGTTAATTTTTGGGATGCGTTTTTCCAGTTATCTCAAACTTTACAGCAGGATTTATATGATTTCATATACTTTTACGTTCCAGATGTTGACACATTAGCACATAAATATGGACCTTATGCTGAGCCTACTATCCAATCAGCTAGAGATTTACTCACTAGTATAAAGATAATTTCGGAAAAATATAAAAAATATACTTTTCTAATTACGGCTGATCACGGACATGTACCTGTCTCTCAAAACATTCTTTGGAATAACGATGTAGATTTACTTAATCTTCTTGACGTGCCTCCCTATGGAGATTCTAGGGCTATTTTTCTTAGAAGTAGATACGATGTTAAGACATATCTCCTTAGAAAATATGACAATCTCATAATATTTAGCAAAGGTGATGCGGAAAAACTTTTAGGTAAAATAAATAGTTATGACCTTGTTCCAGATTACATCGTAGTTCCTACCGATTATAAGTCTTATATTTTCAGCTTTAAGCAGAATGATGAGTACGATAAGCTTAAAGGTCATCACGGTGGCTTATTGCCAGAGGAATTTGAAATTCCTTTGGTGATATTAAATGGTTGAATATTACGTCCCATCATGGGAAGAGATTGAAGACGCTATATTTTACATAGGGGAAAGTCTAGTCAAGAATAACTATATCCCAGATGTGATAATAGCCATATTAACTGGAGGGATGATCCCAGCTAAGTTATTATCTGATCTTCTTGATATTAAGGTAATTAGGTATATAGATATAAAATTCTACAGAAGCGTAGGGAAGACTGAAAGTAAACCAGTAATAAGATCAGTTTACACGGATTCGTTAGAAGGTAAGAAAGTTCTTATTGTAGATGATGTTGCAGATACTGGAGAGACCTTAGAGGCTGTTAGCAATGTAATAACCATGTTCAGTCCGTTAAAGGTTATGACGGCAACTTTATATCTTAAACCGTGGTCTAAGAGAATCCCAGATTTTTATTATAAACAAATAGATAAATGGATAATTTTTCCATGGGATAAATGGGATGTGGTAAGAGAGTATAAAGACGCACCTGTTGATAAAAAGGAGAGATTTTTCAATTTATATAGAGAGGTTCTAAAACTTAGAAGATAGAAGGTTCTTTGTATTCACCCCAAACTTCGCGTAATATGCCACTAGTTTCACCTACTGTGGCCCCAGATTTAATAGCATCTATCATAAACGGAAATAGGTTCTCGTTATCTTTCTCAGCTGCCTTTCTGAGTTTATCTAAGCTGTCCCTTACTTTTATATTATCCCTTTCTTTTCTATATTTGTTTAGCCTTAATATCACTCTTTCTCTAATTTCTGGGTTAACTCTGAAGACTTCAGTAGTTCCAATCCAATCTGGTTCATAAAACATGTTAACGCCTACTTTAGCTAGGTCACCTTCTTCAATTCTTTTCTGTATTCTATAAGCGCTTTCAGCTATTTGGGCTTGAGGGAAACCGTTCTCTATGGCTTTTATCATTCCACCCATCTTCTCTATTTGATCTATTACTTTCCATGCTCTTTCTTCGATTTCATCTGTTAACCACTCTATATAATATGATCCTCCAAGAGGGTCAACTACGTCAGCTACACCACTCTCGTAAGCTATTATTTGTTGTACTCTTATGGCTATTTTCGCAGCTTTTTCGGTAGGTAAAGCAAGGGCTTCATCATATGAGTTAACATGTAAACTCTGCGTTCCACCTAATACTGCGGCTAATGCTTGTAGTGTAGTTCTTATTATATTTATTTCAGGTTGTTGTGCAGTGAGCTCTGCACCTCCAGTTTGAGTATGAAAACGCAACATTAAGGACTCTGGTTTCTTAGCGTTAAACCACTCTTTCATAATTTTAGCCCACATCCTTCTTGCGGCTCTAAACTTAGCGACCTCCTCAAAGATATTTGTATACGCAGCGAAGAAGAAGGATAGGTGTGGTGCGAACTCATCTACTGGTATTCCCCTTTCTAAAGTTTTTCTAACATACTCTATCCCGTCGGCTAAGGTAAACGCTATTTCTAATACTGCATCCGCTCCTGCTTCTCTTATGTGATACCCGCTTATGCTTATTGGATGCCATTTAGGTAGATGCTTGGCGGAATATTCTATTATATCAATTGCATATCTCATAGAGGGTTGTGGCGGATATATGAAATTCTTTCTGGCAATATACTCCTTTAAAATGTCATTTTGTACTGTACCATCTAAGATAGATCTATCGAGACCTCTACTTTCTGCAGTTGCAATAAGCATAGATAATAACTCCATTGCAGTAGCGTTAATTGTCATTGACGTACTAACCTTATCTAATGGTATTTCAGACATTACTATGTCCATCTCCTTCCAATGGAACATTGAGACTCCTACAACTCCAACCTCAGTATACGCTAACTCATTATCTGGGTCTAGCCCTAATTGCGTTGGAAGGTCAAAAGCCATACTTAAACCCGTTTGTCCAGCACTTAGTAGTTTTCTAAATCTAATATTAGTCTCTTCTGCCGAACCATAACCTGCATATTGTCTTATCGTCCAGATTCTTCCTCTATACATGTTTGGATAAATTCCCCTAGTAAACGGATATTCACCGGGTAAACCCAACTTCTCCATGTAATTTCCTTTAACGTCTAATGGTGTGTAAACCGGTTTGACCTGTATTCCAGAGAACGTTGTAAAATTCTTCTTTCTTTCGGCCCTCTTACTTATCCAACTTTTATAGACTTTCTCTTCCCATTCTTTAACCTTATCTTCTATGTCCATATTATGTTTAAATCTTCTAAACAGTATATAACTTTTACTTTTAAATCAAACTTTTAAGTTAAAATAATATATATGGACTCATGGAAACAGAATATATAGATCATATAGGAATTGCAGTAGAAAATATTGATGAAGCAATGAAATTTTATCAAGAAAAGTTTGGGATGAAATTATTGCATTATGAAGTTTTAAATGACAGAGGAATAAAGGTAGCTTTTCTTGTAGGTAAGAACAATGAACAGACTGCAATAGAGCTGATAGAGCCAATTGATCATGAAGATATGAATAATACGGTAAGTAAATTTCTAAAAAACAAGGGCCCTGGATTACATCACCTTGCAATAAGAGTAGAGAACATAAATAAGGCATTAGAAGAATTATCTTCAAAAGGACTTCAATTAATTGATAAGCAACCTAGACCTGGAGCCAGAGGGCATTTGGTTGCATTTATTCATCCTAAAAGTGTTATGGGAGTCCTACTAGAATTGGTACAATCTAAAGAGTGAACTTTAAAGTTTTTCGTGTTATTTATTATTTAGGGATCTATTATGCCCAAGAAAGAAAGAGATATTTTTGATTTAATGGACGAATGGATAAGGGAGATAGAGGAGGAATTTGAGAGAATGGAAAGAGAGTTTATGAGAAGTTTTAGGGAAATTAGAGAAAGTGGAAGTGGTGAAATAAGACAATTTGGCCCTTACGTTTATGGTTTCAGAGTTACGGTAGGACCAGATGGAGTTCCTAAGATTGAAGAATTCGGTAATGTTAGAAGGATTAAAGGAAAACCAATGATATCTGAAGAACGTGAACCACTTGTAGACGTAATTGAAAAAGAAAAGGAAATTAAGGTGGTCGCTGAAGTGCCTGGAGTTAATAAGGATAATATTAAAGTAAGAGTGGTAAATGGAAATAAATTAATTATATCAGCCAAATCAGAGGATAGACAATACTATAAGGAAATAGACCTTCCTGCAGAAGTAGATGAAAAGTCTGCTAAAGCGACATATAAGAATGGAGTTTTAGAAGTCACTTTACAAAAGAAGGGAGGTATTTCTGAGCAAGGGACAGAAATTAAAGTAGAATAAAATTTGCTCATTTTTAACTTTGAATATTCTGTATTAAAGATTTTACTTTTGCTTTTTCTGATTTTATAAAGCTTAATCCGGATTCATCTTCTATTATTAGTGAAAATTTCATTTTCCCATTCATTGCTAAGTTTATCTTATTTAGACAATTTTCGTCACAATAGTCTCCAATCTCATCTAATATAATTTCAAGTATGCCTTCCACAGTAGTAATATAACCTTGAGATGCCCCAGCGGGATCCACTTCTATCTCTAACTCTGGTATTGTAATTTTTGCAAATGCTGATCTATATACAATTGTATTCAAATCTTCTACATCTTCTACTTTTAATTCAATTATTTTAGGTTCGTAAGTCTCATAAGGTTTTACATCTCTAAACCTATAACCGCATTCCTCACAAACCCAATTTGATAATACTAATTTTCCCGTGTTAGGTGTTTCGTATAAATAATCTCTAGCCTTTAATGAGTTTTTTTTACAAACTGGGCATACTAACGTTTCTTCAAATATTATTTTAGGTTCTTCAATCAATATCACATTCACCTATTAAAACTTATTTAGTACTTCTCAAATTTAATACTTGTTAAGTGATGTGATGTAATGAAATTACCCCGCGAAAATGATGAAGGAAAAGTAGAATATAAACTTATCCTCTCTGGGGTTACCCCAGAGCGTCTTCAAGAACTAGCTTCTCAAATGAAGTACAGATTAGAAGAAGGAAACGGAGAGGCATTTTACGTTATTGGAGTAAGTAATGATGGCGAGGTAATAGGGCTAAATAAGAACGAGGTAAAGGAGAGTATATCCACGTTAAATAAGATTGCAAGTCTAATAAATGCTAAAATTGCATATTCTAGAGAGGTGGAGGTTAAAAAGGGCAAATATGTAGTAGAACTATTAGTTAGAAGATATAGGGATAATCTTCCAATTGAAGTTAACGTAGCAGTAATGGGTCACGTGAATGCTGGGAAAAGTACGATTACTGGAGCTCTAGTACTTGGAAGATTAGATGATGGTAATGGTAGCTTAAGAACCGCTATAGCTAGGCACTTACACGAAGTCCTATCCGGTAGAACATCCTCAATTACCTTAAGGTTAATTGGTTTTGACGAAAACGGAAAAATAGTAAATTGGCAACTTAAAGATCCTTTAGATGAGGCAGAAATAACAATTAGAAGTACAAAGGTAGTAAGATTAATTGACTTAGGGGGTCATGAGAGATACCTTAGGACTACTCTTAAAGGTCTATTGGGATATGAGGTCAACTACGTAATGTTAGTAGTTGGGGCAGATGATGGATTAAGCACAATGGGTAAAGAACATTTAGCATTAGCCTCAGTGCTGAAATTCCCAGTATTTGTAGTTATAACTAAAGTTGATAAATTCCCAGAAGAGAGAGTGAAGTCAATAATAAACGATATAAAAAGTATTTTAAAAATTCCCGGTATTAATAGATTAGCCTTAGAGGTAGAAGATGAGGACGACGTAATAAACTCAATACTTGCGATAAAAACTAAGAGAGTAGTTCCCATATTTAAAGTATCTAACGTTACTGGTAAGGGATTAGACTTACTTATGAATTTTCTTAACTTATTGCCCCCAGAGGCTAAACTAATTAAAGATAAGGAACCTCCACTTGTTTACATTGATGAAATATATAATGTGGCTGGAGTTGGAACAGTAGTATTAGGTTCTGTAATAAGAGGTAAAATTGGTATAAATGAATCGTTATTAATAGGACCTAATAAATTTGGAGAGTTTAAGGAGGTTAAAGTAAAAAGCATTCAGGTTAATAGGGTTTTCGTAGATTCTGTATTACCGGGCAATATTGCAACTTTCGCTATACAAGGTGCTGATAAGGAGAGTCTTAGGAAAGGTATGGTAATGATAAAAGGAATGCCTAAAGTTGTTAAGAAATTTAAGGCTAAGGTCTTCATTCTTCATCACCCTACTACGATTAGAGAAGGCTATGTAGCGACTTTACATTCGTATACTATACGTCAAGCAGTTCGTTTTGAAAAGATTCAAAATAAAATACTGAGGACTGGAGATACAAGCGAGGTTATATTATCTTTCTTATATAGACCAGAATATGTAGAGAAAGGACAAATTTTCGTATTTAGAGAAGGTAGGACTAGAGGAGTTGGTATTGTATTAGAACCTATTGGTTAGTAGATTGAACTTCTTTAATATCATAAATGATGAGAGACTAATCTACTTTCTCTCAGAGTATTTCAATATCTATGAAAAGGAGTTGTAAGACTACTTATTACTGACATAACTTATTTTTAATTATCTCACTAATATAATGAATTTGAAATTTATCATTGATTAATTTTGGAAATGCTACACTCTACAATTTGCCTAGATATTTCGCTAGCTTGAGCATCTATGTGTTTTTTAAGGCTATTAGCTAATGGACCGTCTACTTCATAATTAGTAGTCCATTTTATTTTATTTCCGTTAATGGTTATTAGTGTATCAATATTAGCAATTATCCCGGGCCCTTCAATGGTTATTAGTGTATCAATATTATCCCCATTTACTTCATGCTTTTTTACAATCCCCTTAATTTCTATAGTTAAGAAGGAAAATTTTACATATACCTTAAAATTATTTCCATTGACCTCCTTTACTCCAGGAATGCAGTTCATTAAATTTTTGTAATCTGAAAAAAATCGTTTAGCCTTTTCTACGTTATTTATTATTGCCTCTCCTTGTGTAATTGTCATTTTATCACCTTTTCCTTAATGCAGCTAAATAAGTCGTTTACTATTTTCTCTATAGCACTACCCATTAATCTCGCTCCTACTGATGCCAATACTCCAGCTACTCTCACATCTGCAGAGTAGTTTATCTTTCCATCTAAAGCCTCAACCAATGCTTCTATATCTACATTACTATTCATTCCAGAGCCTTTTGCCAGAATTTTTCTCTTATTTTCATCTAATTTTTCAAATCTTACATTTGCCTTATATTCGCCCTTTATGAAACCTATACCAGTAACTCCTATAACCTTGTATTCATCACCTTCTTTGCTGAAACTTTTTATTCCTGGAAAACACTGAGCAACTTGTTCGGGGTTATCTAATAACTTAAGTATTTGGTCTCTTGTGGCGTTTATCTCAATTGAACCTTCATATTTCATATGTAAGTGTTTAGAATAGTAGTATATATGAATATAGGGGTTGTGATTTTAGCTGCGGGTGAAGGGAAAAGGTTTGGTGGCAATAAGTTAATAGCAGAAATAGATAATATTCCTATAATTGTTAAAACAATAAGAATTTATAATGATTTAGAAAAAGTTATTGTAGTAGGAAAATATGTAAATGAGCTAATTCCTCTTCTTTCTGATCAAATTGTAATTTATAATCCATTTTGGAAGGAAGGAATTAGTACTTCAATAAAGTTGGGTGTAAGATTTTTCAAAGATTATGATGGAGTTTTAATCGCATTAGGTGACATGCCATTCGTGTTAAGAGAGGATGTGGAGAAAATATTGAAAGCTTTTGCTTCAAAAAAGTGTAAAGCTGTAATACCAGTTCATAAGGAGGAACGTGGAAATCCTGTTCTGTTGGCTAGATCATTATTTCCAGAAATTGATAACCTTAAGGGTGACGTTGGAGCCAGAGTTATTTTAAATAAATTAAATAAAGAAGAACTATGTTTTGTGGAGTGTAGTGAAGGTGTTCTAATTGATATTGATAAAAAAGAGGATTTAATGAGCTTTAGGAAGTTCCATTCTCAACTTTTGTGATGCCAGCTTAATTGCTTCAACTATATTCTGATACCCAGTACATCGGCATAAATTTCCAGATATGCCTTCTCTGATTTCCTCCTCTGTCGGATTAGGATTCTCTTTTAATAACCAATAAGCCTCCATTATCATTCCTGGCGTGCAATATCCGCATTGTAAGGCATGTTTTTCCCAGAAAGCTTCTTGTATTGGATGTAGTTTGCCATCCTTAGCTAATCCCTCTACTGTTAGTATTTCTGAGCCATCAGCCTCAACAGCTAAAACTGTACATGATTTTACACTCCTTCCATTCATTATGATAGTACAGGCACCGCAATTTGACGTATCACATCCTATATGTACTCCGGTAAATCCTAACTCTCTAAGAACGTGTACTAACAATCTCCTTGGTTCGGTTTCAGTTTCGTAATCTTGACCGTTTATCTTTAAATGGATTTTGACTTTTTGGTCTTTTTCAAATACTTTCATTATAATCACCTACTTAATGCAGCTAATATTGCCCTCCTAGTCATAACTTTTACCATCTTCTTTTTATATTCTGCTGAACCCCTTATGTCTGATGTTGGATTAGCGTAATCCATAGCCTTTGTGGCGGCATCTTCTATCAATTTTTCAGATATTTTACCAGACATTAATATTTTCTCAGCTTCAGTTGCTCTGACAGCGGTTTTATTTACAGCAGTTAATCCTATTCTAGCATCTTCTATTACATCTCCATTTACCTTTAGTGCTACTGCGACTCCTACAATAGCGAAATCACCAGCTCTTCTCTCAAGTTTTTGATAAGAGTACTTGTAGTCTTTAAGTAGTGGTATTTCTATCTCAGTTACTATTTCGCCTTGATTTAAATCTGGTGTAAACATATCTTTAGCAAATGATGAGAAATTTTCAACTCTCTCTCCTCTATTACTTCTTATTTTAACTTTAGCATCTAACGCCATTAATGCCGCCGGATAGTCAGCTGCAGGATCTAGATGAGAGATGCTTCCTCCTATTGTTCCCATATTCCTTACTTGTGGGTCTCCTATTTTGGACGCTGTCTCACTGAGTAGTGGTATATTTGCCTTAACTATATCGTAATGAGTTGACATTGAACCTATTTTAACTACATTGCCTTCAACTCTAATATAATGTAATTCTGGAAGTCTTCTAATTTCAACTAGATACGATGGTCTAATTATCCTTAGCTTTAACATAGGAATTAGGCTATGACCTCCTGCTAACGGCTTAGCATCGTCATGGCTTTCTAAGAATTCTACAGCCTCTTTCACATTATCTGGAATTACGTAACCAATCTTTGGTGGGTACACATGCTTATTATTTACTAGACCCTTATATACTTAGTCTATTAGAATTTTAAGTGGTTAACAAAAATTAAAGGTCTTAAGGATAAGCATTATGAATAATTTAGTTATTTAATATATTTTTCTGGCCTCTTTTTAAATTCTACCATACACATTGGGCTACAAAAATAGTATGTTAAACCCTTATAAGAATAAGTGTAAGGTTTGCCTTCTATTTCTTGTCCACAAACCTGGCATTTCATTTCCATCACTTAAATTTCCATAAGTATTCCCTTAATTTAACCACTTCGCCAACTACAATAATTGCAGGTGATGTTATATTATTTTCCTTAACAATTGAATTGAGATCTCTTAAAACGCCTACTACTACTCTTTGTTGTTGAGTAGTCCCGTTTTGTATAACCGCAACTGGTTCTCTCTCATCTCTTATCTTAAGAAGAAGATTTGTTAACTCTTCAATTTTTCTAATACCCATAAGAATTATAAGTGTTCCTTTTTTCGGTATATAATCAGCATCTATTAATTTGTCCTCAGCTTGGGTAGCTGAGATTACTGTAAAACCACTTGCAGAATATAACCTACTAGTTACTGGAATTCCCGCGTATGCTGGTACTGCTATCGCACTGGTTACCCCTGGAATAACTTCGCATTCAACTCCATTAGATATAACGTACATACACTCCTCTTCTCCTCTGCCTAAAACATAAGGGTCACCGCCCTTTAATCGGACTACTGTCTTATTTTCTAACGCTTTCTTTACTAATAATTTATTTATATCATCTTGAATAACGTAATCGCCTATGTTTTTCCCTACATATATTTTCTCCGATTTAGGTTTGCAATAATTTAATAACTCAATGGGAATTAATCTATCATATACTATAACGTCTGCCTCTTGCAAAACTTTTAATCCCTTTAGTGTTATAAGTTCTGGGTCTCCAGGTCCTGCACCTACTATATAAACCTTACCTTTCATTAAATTCCTCCTATCTTTTTAAGTATATAAACTGCAAATAATATTCCCTCAGGAAATTTTATTCCGTAAACCAGTATTAAGACGGAATTAATTACAAGTTGAGAAGGGACATTAAATAAATTTGAAGCCATATATAACAATAGTAGATATAACGTATCTCCTGCGAACCCGAAACTGTATAATAGTAATTTTTCGGTAAAATTTAAAGCTGGTATTATATATCCTATTAAAAAACCTCCTAAGAATTCTGAAAGGAAAGAGAAGATAAAGAACCACTGCATTTTTACTGATATTACATAAATTTGAGGCAAGAGCCATGGAATTATTAAGGCTAGTCCAACGATTATTAGAAACGGTGCTTTTTTCCTTAGCAATAACGCTACTACTGAAATTCTCTCACCGTTAATTTCGACGAACTTATCAGCAGGTGTATTTGAAATAAGCACATACCATCCTAATAATGCTCCAGATAAAATAGGTCCTTGATATGAAAGTAATCTATCAACAGGATCTGTAATTACATATATTATTATTGATGCAATAAGTAAAGAAAAACCCATGTATTTTACTATCGACGTTAATTTCATTTTAGAGCACTTAAGGTAAAAATATTGTGTATATTATTTTATCATTTTCACTCTTCTTGCTAATTAATCTTACCCCCTTCTCGCTCATTGCCATTAACCACATATTAACTTGATCTTCTTGTATACCTCTAAGAGCTATTACCCTAACTTCCTTATTTCCTCCTACTTCTAACCAGAACCTTAACAATCTTATCGCTGGAGAATCGGAACCGCATCTAGTATCGGCTTTTGTTAAATCCAACTCTTCCATATCAATATATCATATGGGAACTAACGCCTAATATTTTTTTGTTTTCTAGGAAGTAAATCTTATCCCAATTTTCATTTTTCATCTTATAAATGACAGATCTTATTACCGCATAAGCGTTACAGAAAGCTCCCTTACATTTTGTAGCTGCTATTTCAGTGTAATCAATACTTTTGATTAACTCTTCTTCTCTCTCAATTCCGCTTCTAAGTAATACAATTTGCCTTTTATCTGTCATAAAGATTGGGGAATGGCAGAATTGCTCTAATTTCTCACTATTTGAACTGTATCCAAATATCTCTGCTAATTTTAATTTTGCATAATATGCAATACCATAATTTTCTCCAAATCCTACAAAGAATGGACTATTAGAAAGTTTAATTACATTATGATCTCTCTCTTTATCCTCATCCACATTAGCTAGTGAGTATACAGCGCTTAAACTCATTAGAAAGGATAGAGTACCTGGTAATGTTTGATTTGGCTTGTAGGGTATTAGTATTATGTAATCAGCTAATTTAGATAACTCGGATTCCTCGTTTGCAGTAATAACATAAATTTTAGTTTTTCCTTTAAATTTTTTAGCTAAAAGTATATTGGATTTAGGTCTTCCAGAAACTGAAATAATAACTAAAGGAAGTTCTAATTCATCATAGAATAAGGCCTCAAAAGGGTCTAAGGCTCTAAATCTACCTTTAGTTTTTCCCTCTATTGTTAATGCTACGGCGTAAGAATCACCGGCACCCGTAACGTATGCTCTATCTAACTTTAAATCTGTAATAACTCTATGATCTTGTGTAATTTCATTTTCAATTAGTTCAGCGTATGTCATACTTTCTACCCTTTAGTTAAAGGTATTTGATTATTCTCATCCATAACTTTAATTAACAATTTGTTTATTAGGTTTTTAGGAGCAATGAAAGTTTTAATTAAGGCTGACTTAGTGTTAGGCCCATATAAACCGTTAAGGAATGTTTATATAGGAATTGAGGAAGGACAAATAAAGGTTATTTCTAAAGAGGAACCAGAAGAGTATGAGTACGCTGAATACATTGTTGGCGGAGAAAATAGGGTTGTAATTCCAGGCTTTGTAACAACACATTCATTTATTTACTTATATCCATTTAGATATAGAATTTTCTCTGGAAAAATTAACGCATTTCAACTATTAAGTACTCTTTCACCAAATGATATTTATTATTTTTCCCTTATGGGAGCTTATCACCTGTTAAGAACTGGTGTGACAACAGTAGTTACATCTGGTCCTAATTTAGATATGATTGCTAGAGCTATTAGTGAAGTGGGATTAAAGCCAGTATTAGCTGTAGGAGTTGATTGTCCAGATTCTAAAGAGGATTGGGAAAGGGAATTCATAACGTTATATAATAGGTGGTCAAGCAAAAACGAGAATAGGGTTATATTAAGATTATGCAGTGAAGAATATTCTAAAGAGGTTTTTGAGATTTCCCAGCAATATAATTTACCAGTCTTATTAGAGAGATTCGTAAGTTTAGAGAATATGAATAGTGCAGTAAACGTTATAGGTTTAGGCGGAGGTGCGAGAAAAGATTTAGAGATAATTAAGCAAAAAGGTTTTTCATTAGCTTTCACTCCATCATATGAAGTTTCTCAATTCCCGTTAAGCCAATATAAGCCTTCAATATCATTAGACTTGACACCTTCATTTGACATTAGGCATGAGGCATCTGCAAGCTTAACTAGGCTACTTCTAACCCCAGAGGAAGCGTTAAACGCCATGACGATATGGGGGTATTCCCAATTAAAGTATAATGATAGAGGCGTAATTGAAAACAATAAAGTAGCAGATTTAACTATATACGAGATTAAAGAACCTCCTGCATTTCCTCTAGATATAGATAGTCCTTATGAGTCTATAATATTTAATCTAAGTTACCCAGAAACTGTAATGGTTAATGGAGAGGCAGTATTAGACGGTGGAGTTCCATTAAATGTAGGATTAAAACACATTGAAAAAGCTATAGAGAGGTTAGCAGATGTCGATAAAAGAACAAGCAAGGAAACAAGGCATTTGGAAAAGAGTTGAAATAATAGGGGACATTGCAGTAATAGGTATTCCCTTCGATAAGAAACCAGAGGACTTAATTAATGTAGCGAACTACATAATGTCAACACTACCATATATTAAAGCGGTCTGGGGAAGATATAGAGACGTTTCTGGTCCATATAGACTTCCTACTTATTATCATATAGCTGGTGAAAAGAGAAGTGAGACCATATACAAGGAACATGGCTGTAGATATTATTTAGATTTTACAAAGGTGTTTTTCTCAGAAAAATTATCCTTTGAACATTTAAGAGTTGCTAAGCAAGTTAGGCGAGGAGAAATAATTATAAATATGTTTTCTGGATTTGGTCCGTTTTCCATCTTATCTGCGGTATTAGGAAAGCCTAAAATAGTGTATTCTATAGATATAAACCCCTACGCATATTATTATCTAATGGCTAACGTAGAACTTAATAGAGCTTATGAGGTATTGCCAATCTACGGCGATGCATTTATTAGGATTTATGATCTTGAAGATGCTGATAGAATAATAGCACCTCTCCCAGAATTAGCTGATAAAGCCTACGAGATAGCTCTTCAAAAAATAAAGAAAGGTGGAATTATTCATCTTTATACCGAAATAGAGACTAAAAAGGGGGAAGATCCGATAAAAATTGCAATGAGTAAATATTCTGGATCTTATTATGCTAGAATTGTTAGAAGTGTAAAACCCTATACATATCACGTAGTAGTTGACATAAAGGTGAATTAGGATGGTAGATAATTTGGAAATACTATCATTAGGCTATTATGCATCACAAAAGAAGACTGTTAGAATAGGTAGATATAGTTTAAAATTTCATAGAAGAAAGAGAGAAAATGAGTATTTCTACTTAGTCGATTTATATCTTGATGATAATTTAATAAATAGGGGTATATTTACTGAATACCAAAACGCAGTAATATTTGCGGGATCGATAATGTACAAGCTTTTATAATTTTATTAAATAATACTGCATAAGCTTTGTGAGGGAAAGTGTCTAAAGAAGACGTCTTTGATATATTAAAATCTGGTAAGATAGATTATGTAAGAGTAGAATTTGTAGACTTATTAGGGAATACTAAAGGTAGATCTTTAAGAAGAGCCGAATTTGAGAGTATAATAAGTGATAATAAGGGAGTAGATTATCCAGAGTCCTTAGTCCTCATGGATTATAAAGATAGACCGATAAAGACTAAATATGAGGACGTAATAGCCCTACCCGATTTAACCACATTTGTAGTCATTCCTTATTTAGAAAGGACAGCCAGAGTCTTATCTTTCATAGTTCAACCAGATGGCTCTTCTTATCCATATTGTAGTAGAACTGTACTAACTAAAGCTATTAGTAAGCTAGGTGAATTAGGTTATTCATTAGAAGTTTCATTTGAGCCAACCTTCTATCTGCTTAATTCATCGTTAAATCCTGCCGATTTTACTAAGGCCTTTTCCTTAGAAGGGTTATTAGAACAACAGAATTTTCTTAAATCATTAATAAAATACTTAGAAGAAATTGATATTCAAGTAGAAACTATTAATAAGCATTACGGACCTGGACAATATGAAGTAAAATTAACTCCAAAGAGTGCCATGGAGGCAGCGGATTCTCTAATCTCAAGTAGGGAGATAATAAGGGATACTGCAAGGATTCATAATTTAACGGCTACTTTTATGCCGAAGCCATTTAAGGATTTCCCTAGTAGTAGTATGGACATAACGTTAAGCCTTAAGAGTACAAATGGAAAAGATGTCATGTATGATCCTAATGACCCTAAGGGAATAGGATTAAGTAAAGTAGCGTATAATTTTATCTCCGGTATAATAGAACATTTATCCACAATTTTATCTATTGCAGCACCTACAATTAACTCGTATAAAAGATTTAAAGAAATAGTAACTCCTAACATGCCAGGAATTGGTACTGAAAGGCATTATATTGTAAGAATACCTAGTTATTACAAAAATAATCATTATGTAGAGTTTAGACTAGCAGATCCATTAGCAAATCCTTATTTATTACTAGCCACAATAATCTACGCTGGAATTGATGGTATTGAGAGAAACCTTATGGTCAATATAAATGAATATTATGGGATATTACCTCAAACCTTAAAGGAATCACTAAATAAATTAGAAAATGATACATATATAAAATATAATTTAGGTCAAGATTTAATATCTTCATATATAAATATTAAAAATATTGAAATAGAAGAGTACGAATCCCAGATAACAGATTGGGAAAGGGAGTATTATCTTAAAGCAGGTTGGTAATTAAATGCGTGCTGCAGTTTTTAAAGAATTTGGCAAGCCATTAAGTGTAGAAGAAGTAAGAGAACCCAAAGAAGGGATTATCCTTAAAGTATTAGCCACTGGTTTGTGTCACGGTGATATACATATCATAATGGGAGATTGGAAATACGATATAAGAATAGAGACTCCAAGAATATTAGGTCATGAAATAGTTGGGGAAATTATTAGTGACTTTGGTAACTTCAAAAGAGGCGATAGGGTACTGGTTTATAACAGTGTAGGATGTGGGAAATGCAAATACTGTAAGTTGGGGCACTATCAATACTGTGAGAGGGTTAAAGTAATAGGTTTACACATGGATGGAGGATATGCAGAATATGTGTCAATTCCTAGTGATAAAATTTTGTTAAAGGTCGAAGGAAACCCAATGGAATTAGTGCCTTTAGCTGATGCTGGAATCACTGCATATAATTCAGTAAAGGGTATAAATAAGGAAGATAACGTACTACTAATAGGCACAGGTGCTGTAGCATTATTAGCGTTACAGATTTTAAAAAGTAGAGGAGTAAGTGTGACGATAGCTGGTCATAACGAGATTAAGCTAAGTAAAGCTAAGGAATTAGGGGCGGATGAAATAGTAATAGCTAAAGATAGATCAATAGCACACTCTATAGCTGCAAGATCCTCAAGGTTAAAATTTGATTACGTAATTGATTATGTGGGAAGTGAGGATACACTTTCTGATATACTATGGCTCTTGAATAGAGAAGGTGAATTAAGAATTGTAGGGGAGTTTGGTGGTACGTTAAATATACCAGAACAGTTAGTCGTATTAAGGGGTTTAAAAATAAGGGGTATTCTATACGGTACTTTTAATGATTTGGTTAACGTATATAATTTGTATAAAGAGGGGAAAATAAAAACGTTAACAGTGCCTTATAAATTAGAGGACATTAATGAGGCTATAAACGATTTAATGAGAGGTAGAATAGTGGGTCGTGCAGTGATTATACCCTAAGATTTACTTTGAGATTGTTTTAATTGCTCTAAGAACTTCTTCAGTAATTCTACATTTTCGTCATGTACACTTTTTCTCCTAATATCTACATATAATCCCAATTTTCTAGCCTGACTCACTGTTAAACCGACTTTTTCTAACTCTCCTATACTGAATCCCCTCCCTGTTTTTTTAGCCTTTCTTTCATTCTTGTATTCAAAAGAATAATTTGGCCTCTTTATTATTGCCTTAGGTGGTGATATATTCCCTTGTGACATGGTATTTTTAATATATTATGTATCCTTATAAGTTTTAATACCAATTAACTCAGTTCTAACATAAATATTGATTAAATTTTACTTTTTATCTTTAAATCTTTTTTACACTAAATTTGAAAGGATTTTTTCCAGTTACCTCTATTTTTACATTTAGAAATTTTTTAATAATTTCCATATTGGTATAAGCGTGCATAGTGAGATCTGCACCTACGTACTCTCCTTCATAAAGAGACGCGAAAAGCATCAGCATGTCGCTCATGTACCTATCTACTGCTGCCCCTGTCCGTAAATCTTGCAATAAAGTATTTGCAGCCTCTTCTCCAACAACTTCAGCTCTCTTACCTCTCTCTCCTAGGGAATCTGATCCCATGATGCTGTTTTCTCCAATTGCTGCTAATGTTATTCCACTTCCTTTACTTCTTTCACCTTCCCTTACGTCAATTTTTATGTCAATTGGAACGTTAAGCTTAGACAATAAATTTTTTGCTGCATTTGACTGCCTCTCAGCGATATGAGAGGGTAAAGATGATACGTGAGAGATTCCTTCAATCTTCAGTATTTTACCCATACTTATTAGACTAAAATTGTGGGGATTTCCAGATACTCCATGTAATATTACTTCTCCTCCTCCCTCAGGGTAATGCCCCCTTTTCACTAGATCGATATTTACGTCTATTCCTATTTTCTTTAAAATTCTAAGATAGACTAATCTAATATAATCGATAGTCGGAGATTTAGGTACGTCAGTTCCTCCTTTTATTGTAATTTTTATATTTTTATTAAGAATAGAGGGAATTATAGTTTGTAATATAAGAGTTATACTTCCTGCCGTTCCTATATCTATGTTTAAGTCAATTCCACCTTTAATCTCATTGGGTATGAAAGTTAGTTCCTTAGAGCCTAATTGATCTCCTTTTGTCTCAGCATTTGATATAATCTTCATGACTCTTACAGCCCATAGATGCTGTCTCTGTAAACCTGCGTTAGGTCTATTAGCCCTTATATTATATATTCTAAATGGTTTTCCAGTGATTACGGAGAGTGTTAGAGATGTCCTTAAGATTTGACCTCCACCTTCTCCAAAAGAGCCGTCTATTTCAATCATCAAGGTGATTTATTTAATGAGAATTAAAATAAAGTCGATTGTCAAGATAGTAGGTGAGGAAGAATTAGCTGTAATACCGTTAGCGGAAAATGGATATTTTATAGAATGTCTAAATTTTTATGAAGATGTGGAGGGAGGGAGGCAAGCTAGGTTAGTAATAGTATTAGACAAATTTGGAGATATTAAATTTGATCAAATTAATTTTATAAAAGGCAAAAAAACTTTCATAGATGCTGTAGGGATAGAAGAGGACTTTAAGAAAATTAGTAATGTAATAAAATTAGATAAAATAGCTAGAATGTTCAGAGTTCCATTATATTTTGATATTAAGCAAATTTCGAATTCCGATACTAATCAAAGAGGAGTAAGAGGATTATACAATTATTTAAATGTTCACAAAGAAATTGAAATAAGTAAGCTAAAAAATGTCGTAAGCCTAGATGTTGAAGAATCTATCTAATCCTATAGCCTCGATGAATTTACTAAATCTAACACCTATTCTTCTAATTTTTCTATTATCTTCTGCGAGTAATTTCTCCAGCAATTTTAAAGATTCCTTATAGGCTGTTTCTTTACTGATACCATGGGAAAAAGTTTTACCTCGGCTTATAATATCTAAATCTTCCATAACAGCTACTAAATAAATAGTTCTAGGAATCTTTCCATTTAATTTATGATAGGCTTCGTCTATAGCTTTAAATAAAAATGGTTTTATATCATCTATATTTCTACTGTTCTTTTTCAACGTCACCATTCTTCCTATACTCCTTCTAACCCTTTCCTTTATTGGTTCAGAATACTCGTCTCTAGCCAGTAAAACAAGGTAATTTGCCTTAGCTTCTCCTATACTTTTCTTAAGCGTTTCGAAATTGAAGTTAAGGACATCTATTAATTTATTTATACCTAATTCCTTTAATTTACTAGCAGTAATAGAACCTATCCCTGGAATCTCACTAATGTCTAGTTCCCTTATTAGCCTCCTTACTTCCTCGTCATCAATCACCTTTATTCCATTTGGTTTAGCCATTTCTGCAGCTATTTTTGCGAACACCTTATTTTTTGAAATACCTATTGTTACAGTTATTTTCTCTTTCTCATAAATTTTGTTTTTTATTTCAAGTCCCATATTATATGCCTCCTTAAAATCTTTTACCTTATTGGTTATATCTAAATATGCCTCATCAATGCTTGCGACCTCTATTTTATCAGAGTACTCTCTTAATATATTCATGATCCTATTAGATACCTGCTGATACAATTCCTTTCTCATTGGCAAATATATTGCATTAGGTAAGATTTCTTTTGCTTTTATAATAGGCATTCCCGCCTTTATACCTAATTTTCTTGCCTCATAGTTTGCTGTAGCTACAGCCCCACTATCTTGAGTCCTGCCAGAAAATACGCAAACGATTACCGGCTTTCCTCTAATTTCGGGATTTAACACTTCCTCGACTTGAGCGTAAAAGTAATCAAAGTCAACAAAAAGGACTATCATTTACATATAACTTTTGGCTTTTTCTTTCTTAAATATTCCCTTACCTCATCTAATGTTGGCGATGAAATTCCCCCTATTCTAGTTACTTTTAAACCAGAAGCTACTGAGGCCATCTGTAAACTTCTCTCTATATCATTTCCCTCAGATATTGATACGTTAAAGGCAGCATCGAAAACATCTCCTGCTCCAGTTGTATCTACGACCTTCTCTATTTGCAGCGGTTCAACTTCACATTCCTCAGTTTCAGCGATTATTTTAGCCCCCTTTTTACCCATTTTAATTACTAGATACCTTGCCTTAATATCTTTATTTTTAATTAAATTATATTCCTTTTCATTAACATAAAGTATATCTACATTAATGGATTCAATATCCTTAGCATATGGTCCCGGATCATAGGAGACTATTTTCGCATATGGGTCCCTTACTACTACATTTGGGGATACGGACGCAAAGTGAATTACATCAAACAATCCGAAGTGTTTCTTTACATCCTCTCTAGTTAATAAGATTGAAGCTCCTAATCTCCTTACCATAGATAAACTTCCGTCATCTCTTAGAAATATTAACGTCATACTCGGTTTTTCGTTAACCTCTTCAACATACTCCAGCCCAACACCTAACTCTACAACTTTTTCCATTAAACTTTTGACTACTTCGTTTTTACCTACTTTCGCTAATAATTTGGCTGAATGACCTAATTTTGTTACTGCAACAGCGTAATTAGTAGCAGCCCCCCCTGGTAGTATTTCTAATACGTCTGTTACGTGATTTGTGTCAACTGGTGGTATTGAATCTATTTTCGCTATAATATCAATATTAAACCTGCCTACAGATAGGTGAATCATCTCTACCACCTTTCAGACAGCCGCCACGACATCACTTTTCAGCCCCAAAGATCTTCATCATATGTTATTCTAAGCTAGTAACACTAATAAAACTTAACATAAAAGCAGTTGTCACGGACTACGTTTAAGTTCTAAAAATCAAATATTGCTCTTTATTAATTTAACTTCTATTATTTTCTAATTCCTATAATATCTTAAAGGTTTATAAGTACTTTATATATTAAAATTTTCTAATTTTATAATATAAAGTTAAAACTAGTATATATGGCATAAATTTCATAGATGCTATATAAATTTCGAAACAAAGTTTCAGTAATTTATAATATTAGTATTAGAGTTAATCTCAAAAGCTATTTCTTATATTAATATCTGATATGTCTGAGATACGTGAAATTAGAAGACCAATTCGTGAGAAGGCTAGTATACATAGTCATATAAAGGGTTTAGGACTAGATGAAAAAGGGAAAGCCAAATTTATAGCCGAAGGTTTAGTAGGGCAAGTTGAAGCTAGGGAGGCTGCAGGTGTCGTAGTTCAATTAATTAAACAAGGTAAAATGGCTGGAAAAGGTATTCTATTTGTAGGTCCTCCTGGTACTGGTAAAACTGCTTTAGCAGTTGCCATAGCTAAGGAGTTAGGAGAGGATACTCCTTTCACGGCTATAAACGCATCAGAAATATATTCTACTGAGCTCAAAAAGACTGAAATATTAACACAATTAATAAGAAAATCTATAGGAGTTAGAATAAGGGAAAAAAGGTTAGTATATGAAGGTGTTGTCAAGGATAGAAAGATAAAAGTTGCTAGAAGTAGGCTAAATCCCTATTCTCAAGTACCAGTAGAGGCTCAAATAACTTTAATGACTAAAGATGACGAGAGAACGTTATCTGTAGGAGAAGAAATTGCACAACAGCTAGTATCTCTAGGAGTTAAAAAAGGAGACGTTATAATGATTGATGCACAAACTGGACAAATCGTGATTCAAGGAAAAGCTAAGGGTTTTGAGGGAGCTAAAACATATGATATAGAAACGTCAAAAGTTATAGAAGTACCTTCAGGTCCAGTAAAGAAGGAGAAGGAATTTACTACTACATTAACTCTTAACGATCTTGACTTAAACTTAGCAGCTAGGAATTTAGCAATAACCGCAATATTTTCTTTCTTTACAGAGAGGGAAATAAGTGAGGACATAAGAAAGGAGGTTGACAGATTAGTAAAAGACTGGATAAATCAAGGTAAGGCAGAGTTAGTAGTAGGAGTGTTATTCATTGATGATGCACATATGTTAGACTTAGAAGCTTTCTCATTCTTAACTAGAGCTCTAGAGTCTGAGTTAGCACCAATATTGATATTAGCTACTAATAGGGGGCTAACTAAGATTAGGGGAACAGATGTAGAATCTCCTCACGGTATTCCTTTAGATTTGCTAGATAGACTATTAATAATACCCACTAGGCCATATAATGCTGATGAGATTAGGGAAATAATAAAAATAAGAGCTGAAGAGTTAGAAATAGAGTTAGATCCACCAGCGTTAGAAGAACTAACTAAAATTGGTGTAGAGAATAGTTTAAGATACTCCGTGCAATTATTGGAACCAGCGCTTGTAATTGCACAGAGAAATAATAGAAGTGTAGTAAAAGTTGAGGATGTTTTAGAGGCTGCTAAGTTATTCTCTGATGTGAAGAGAAGTATAAAATTTGTAAAGGAGTATGAGAGTTTATTAGTGAAATGATGTTTGGTGACGGCTCTGAGCTTATGATGTAGCCTAAAAAGTCTGATCACTATTTTTAAATATTCAAAAAGTAACTTTCTAATGTGAAAGTAGGCTTAATTTATTATGGTGGCCAATATAATCATTTAATTTTAAAGAATCTAAAGTATTTAGGAGTTGACACTGAGGTTGTAATCCCAGATAAACCGTTAGAATATATGAAGAAATTCGATTGCCTCATATTCAGTGGTGGTCCATATTCAGTTGCCTCAGAAATACAAAAAATGGGTAATTCCCCGATTTACATAAAAGAGTTGAAAGTTCCTATGCTAGGAATTTGTTTAGGTCATCAGTTAATAGCCTATGTGCTAGGAGGAATAGTTAAAAGGGCAATAAATCCCGAATATGGTCTCACTAAGATAAATATATTCGAGGAAGACACTATTTTTAGAGGATTTCCATCACAGATCAACGTTTGGGAGAGCCATAGCGATGAGGTAGTTGAACCACCTAACGGATTTAAAATATTAGCTAGTAGTGAAAACGCTAGAGTACAGGCAATGGTTAACTCTGACAATTCGATATTTGGCGTTCAATTTCATCCAGAAGTTAAGCATACTGAAAAGGGTATCGATGTTTTTAAGAACTTTATTACCGTATGTAAAAAATAATTATTATAATTCTTCCTCAGCTTTCCTAGAACTTTCTATAATATTTTTCTTAACTTTCTCAGGAAGAGCATAGTCTTCTTTTCTTTCCTCTAATCGACCCTTAAGTACTATTCCTTTTCCTTTAACAATGTCTATTTCCCATACATGTTTGTCATGATCAGTTTGACGCATTTTTTCAATAATAATATATCTATGCAATTCTCCATTTCTTATAGCCCTTCTGAATCTAATTATCCCATCAGCTACGTGTTCTACACCGAAGCCAAAAGCTTGGGACGTAGTTATAGCGTATTGTGAAGTAGCATAAATCGTGAAATTCCATTTATTTAATACTCTTTTCAGATAATAACTTATCTTTCTAGCCATAGCTGGTTTATCTAAGAATAAAGCGCTAACGGAGTCTATTACAAGCCTAGCTTTACCGTAGCCTAATTTTTGTTTTGCCTCAATTACCTTATTTACTAACTCTTCTGGAGTTAAATTTAGCAGTGACCATTCATCTTCTTTTTCTCTCATCAACGCATCTATTATTATTAATTTCTTTTCAATGTATTCATCAAAATCCCAATTAAATTGCTTAGCTTGTCTTATAATTGATTCTCTACTTTCCTCAGTAGTTACGTAAATACACGGATCACCTTCCTTTAATCCCTCAGATATGAAGTGTAATGAGAATATTGTTTTCCCAGTTCCAGGTTCTCCAGTAAGTGCTACAAAGAAACCTTGCGGAATTCCACCTTCAATAAGCTTGTCGAAATCTGGTATACCAGTTGATAATCTACTCACCATAATTTTAAATTATTGTTTTCCATGTTTTTAAATTGATCTGTGAAGCTCAGCGGATCTTCTGATGAAGTGATGAGAAATGTATTGGGTTAGAAGAAAGATAATAGGCGGCTCTCCTTTACCTTACACTGAAGATGAAATAGAGGGTTGGAAAAAAGAGGGTGTTAAGAGGGTATTAATACTCCCAGAAGATTGGGAAATTGAAGAAGCCTGGGGAGATAAAGAATACTATTTTAGTGTATTAAGAAGTAGAAATTTTGAATATCTACACGTTCCTATTCCTGATGGCGGTGTGCCTAATGAGAAGCAATTCATCACAATAATGAGATGGTTATTAAGTAAAAAGGAAGGAAATCTAGTTCATTGCGTAGGAGGTCTGGGAAGAACTGGAACAATTTTAGCCAGCTATCTAATTTTAACGGAAGGATTAGATGCAGATACTGCGATAGATGAGGTCAGAAGGATTAGACCAGGGGCTGTCCAAACTTATGAACAGCTAATGTTCTTATTAAATGTGGAAGGGATGAAAAAGAATTGGTTGAAAAACATTTACTCGAATTTTTAGAGAAAATACAGTTGCTTATAGCGAGAAATGTTGAAATTATTCATTTTGATATAAATAGGATTAGAAGGATTTGCGGAATTGACGTTGCATATAAGGGAAATACGGGGTATGCGGTAGGTGTAAGTATGGATTTCAAAACTGAAGATTACTATTATAATTCTTATATTGGAGAGGTTAATTTTCCATATATACCTGGATTTCTATTTATGAGAGAAGCACCCCTTATGATTAAAGCCGTAGAAGGATTAGCGTGTGATTTAATCCTAGTAGATGGTCACGGAATTTCACATCCCAGAAAAAGTGGTATTGCAACTGTTATAGGAGTACTCCTAAACTTCCCTACAATAGGTGTTGCAAAATCTAAGTTAGTAGGTGATATTATAGAAGAAAGTGGAATAAGCTACGTATATTTAAATGGAGAGAAAGTTGGCGTTAAATTCGGTAAGTATTTCTATAGTCCAGGAAATAAGGTAGATATTCAAGATTGTATAGATTTAGGAAAAAAGGGGTATCCTAAAGTTTTAAAAATAGCCGATATGCTTACTAAGAAGCTAAAAAAAGAATAAAAATGAGTATATACCAATTTTAAACTATGAAAATTGAAGTTCCTAATATTCCAGAGGAGAAAGAGGTAGTAGTCAATCCATCTAATACTGCATTAATAATTGTGGATATGCAAAACGATTTCGTTAGGAAAAATGGAAAATTACCAGTACCTACTGCAGAGGCTACGATACCGTCTATAAGGAAACTAATAGATAAGGCTAGAGGTTCTGGTGCGTTAATAATTTACACTCAAGATTGGCATATGAAAGATGATCCAGAATTTAAGATTTGGGGAGAGCACGCTCTAGCGGGTACTTGGGGAGCTGAAATTGTAGACGAATTAAAACCAGAAAAAGATGATTTTATTGTCAAAAAGTATAGATATGATGCGTTTTTCGAGACATCATTAGATTATATTCTTAGAGTTAAAAATATTAAAAATACAATAATTACTGGAACTGTTGCTAATATATGCGTATTACATACTGCGGGCAGTGCTGCGTTAAGATGGTATAACGTAATTATGCCGAAAGATGGTATTTCAGCAATTACTGAATTCGATTATTATTCCACGCTAAGACAAGTAGACTTTTTATATAAGGGTAAGATAACTACCGTAGATGGCATAAAGTTTGAAAGGTAGATAAAAGTTGGAGTATTATGCGATAGTACATAATGACTTTGACGGTACAGCTTCTGC
>Ga0105117_1000042_pt1 | contig 41873 bp, 35 predicted proteins | sample OSP_15_2_FD_79144 | JGI IMG/M metagenome (GOLD analysis project Ga0105117, IMG submission 79144) | Extremophilic microbial mat communities from Yellowstone National Park, USA - OSPB_Slides-mat_host_7_15 | ecosystem: Environmental > Aquatic > Thermal springs > Hot (42-90C) > Microbial mats ... | reverse complement strand
CTCTTAAGGGATCATAGACCTTCACCCTCGAATCATTGAGGTTAGTCGAGGGAAAACACCTCTCCCATTTACGCTTTTATTACTTCCACGTGAGCCCTTCATAAGTTGGGAGGTCATTAATGAAGATTTTGGGTAATACTATGTAAACATAACTTAATCAAGGATATTTAGAAGTGATTGAAAATAACTAATTAATAGTTGCGTAGAGATGTTATAGTCTTTCACTCAACCTTAATTCTTAATCTACGTTTATGTGTGAGGGGCTCATGTGGTAAACGATGAAGCTATAATGAAGGAAATCTCAAGTACTCTAATTGATCTATACAATAAAAACTTTGCAGGGGAGGTGTACTCCAAGATAAAGCTCAATGTAGCTAACTGGTTTGGAGTTGCTATAGGGAGTTTATCGTTCAGGGAATCAGTTCCATTCATAAATATTGCTAGGAAGGAAAAGGGGGATTTCAAGGTTATAGGGGGGCTTAAGTCCACTCCATACCTTTCAACCTTGGTCAACACCTCACTCGCTCACTTACTTGACTTCGACGACACCCACTTAAAGACGATCCTCCACCCTGGAACTCCCGTTATTGCCTCTGCCCTGACTTCTGTTCAGTTTGGCATGGGGAAGTTTTTAAACGCAATAGCTTTAGGGGAGGAGATGGCAATAAGGTTGGGGCTCGCAATGGATATATCTAACAACTCTAAGTGGCACTACACGGGAGCCCTGGGGGGCATTTCCTCTTCAATAACTTCTTCCCTATTGTTAAAGCTAAGTGAGGAGGAAATGGTTAATGCAATATCTTTATCCTCCGCTTTCGCAAGCGGTTTCGAAAAGGGTTTTGGGACACATGCTAAGGCATATGGAGTGGGAAGGGCTGCGGCGGAAGGAATAATCTCCTCTCTCTCAGCCAAGGATGGGATTAAGGCTACCCCCAAGTTCCTTAGAGTCTTCGCCGAGACAGTAGGGAAGGGGATAGACTTCAATACACTGATCGAGGGCTTAGGTAGGAAGTGGCACCTCCTTGACAATGTAGAGAAACCTTATGCTTGTGGAGTTGTGCTACACCCTGTAATAGAGGCGAGCTCTAAATTTAAGGAGGGGAATTACAGCCCTTCTTCAATAAGGGAAATAGTTGTGAAGGTTAACCCAAAGGTAATGGAGTTGTGCGGCAATTTAAACCCAAAAAGCGGCCTCGAGGCCAAGTTCAGCGTAAACCATGCAGTCGTTCTTGGGGTAATTTTCGGTAAGGCAGATCCATCAGAGTTCAGCGAGGAGGTGGTAAACAATGAGGATATAGTTAAGTTAAGGGGGAAAGTGAAGGTAAGTGTTGACGAAGGGTTGAAGAGGGGGGACGCAGAAGTAACATTTAAATTAATTGATAATGAGGAGGTGAAGTTCGAGGTCAAACATGGCGAGGAGAGGGCATCCAAGATGCCTAGCGAAGAAGATATAAAGAGAAAGTTCTCGAGGTTGACGTTTAAAGTCATAGGAGAGGAAAGGGCTGAATCACTCTGGAAGGCAATAATGTCCTGTGAAAGGGAGAAAGGGGTTGAGGATATATTGGATTTAATTTAACACACCATAAATTATTCGTTTTGGCTTGTCTTTAGGATTTCAAGTACTTCTGCGTAAAGGAAACCTAAAATTATCCATCCCATGAAGAAGTAAACATCGTATTTGTTGAAGGTAGGTAGGGAATAGAAGAAGACGAAGAGGCTGAAAGCGGTTGCGAAGAGACCTATTATTATTTCATGCAAGTGTTTCCTAGACCTCTTAGATGCCACCCTCACCAGGGACATGCTGGCTGAGATGTGTATAAATAAATTGTTTAGACCCGCTAAAGCTCCGAGGAACGTGAACGCGTTGAACAGACCTACATAATAAGTTATTAAAGTTAATGATAATATGAATATAGATGATATGAAGAGCTCCGAGAAGAGGGGTTTACCGAGTTTTATCTTAGATAGAAAATAAGGCAACACTTTATCCTCAGCCATCGCTTTAATAGTCCTGGAGTTAGCTAAAACGTATGTCATCCCACCTAATACCCCGTCGTTCAGGGAGATGAAGGAGAGGATTAAAAGCCCCACTATACCGAACCTACTGAGCAGATAATAGGGCAAGTTACCTGTGAAATTGAGGGAACCCAATGAATAGAAGAAGAGGGAAGCCAGAGCTCCTCCAAGGAGCAACACGTAAATAGCTGCTTTTCCTATCTCCGTTGACCTAGCCTCTTCACCGAGAGGGGTTATAGAACCGTAACCAGTTGGGATTCCCAGAGCAAAGACTACTGCCTCCGATAACGAGGGCGAGAAGGAGGACGGTATTGGGTTGTAGAAGTTCCATTTGGAATTGTAAAAAAAGAATAGGGACAAAAATATTAAAGCCACCATCTCTATTAGGGAAATTACCATCGCGTATCTAGCCGAAACCTTAACTCCGGCTATAACAAGAGAAGAGGCTAGTAAGGAAACGAGGAGGGTTAAGAACCATTGGTTCAGTAAAAGGGGAGGAACTTCTCTTGAAAAGTAATTGTTTAATATGATGTATAGGACATAAGCTCCACCTGTCAGCAAAGTCCCTCCATACGAGAGGGAATAGAGGATGTAGTTCCAGCCAGTATTTAAGCCTAACCTGAATGTTAGTGAGTAAAAGGCGTAAACGTAGTAACCTCCTCCCCTCTTGAACCTCTTAGATAAAAAGTAAACGACGAGCCCATTGGATAAAACTACAAGGGTCGCAATTGCCATAGCTATTACTCCTTCCACCCCAACCAGTGATATTATTACTGTACCAAAAGTGAGGAGGGAGATGAAAGGGGCCTGACCTCCGAATGAAATGAAGAACAAATCCCTCAGGGAAAGCCTAGATCTCCTCCCAATAGCTTTTTTCCTGTCAGACTTCAACGTGGATTAATGAAGTAATACCATTTAAGGCTTCGAAAAGAAATATTTAATATAATTTAAGTGAATGCAATGAATTGACAGAAAGTTTTACTTTTAAATTTTCAGGTAAACCCTCTCTTTTTCCAATAGGAACTCTGTATTAAATTTCTTAGATACAGAATAGAGATCCTTAAGTTGATGTTCTATCTCCTGCTCGGAGAGCGCCCTTGGTATTTTGTCTTCATCTGAATGAACAAATAAGATCTCATATGATGGTTTGTCATCTAGTAATACTTTAACAACTATGTTTATAGGAGACATGCCCCAATCACCCACATTAGGTGGGAAGGGGTTTATCGAGCCTGGAAGGTTACTTATGCTTTCAGCTAGAGTGAACATGAAGTGGCCTATGCTGTAAAAAACAGGCCTATTCTTATATATTTCCACAGCTTGGACTACATGTGGATGATGTCCTATTATTAAATCTGCTCCGGCGTCTATTAACTTTCTACCTACTTCTACTTGGTATTCAACAACATGTTTTTGAAAAGGAACTCCCCAATGTATGTTTACAACCAAGAAGTCGCTTTTCTCCTTTACATCCTTGACTTTCTCTACAGCCATTTGAAGATCCTTCTCATCTACATGAGTTAAAACAATTGGAGGTGTTCCAGGATTTTCCATCATAAAGTAATTATCGATATATAAGGAGGTTACAACGTTAACCCCTGCTATCCCAGGTGAATCCTTTGTTGCTAAGCTCCCAGGTGGATTCGTACATGAGAAACCCATGTAAGAGACCTTTTTCTTTCCCACGACCTTCGTTTGGGCTTTCCATGCATGATAAGTGTTTTCTCCTGCACCTACTGTTAATAACCCCTCTTTAGATGAATAATAAAGGGTATCTAAAAGTCCTTTGGTTCCATAATCCATCATGTGGTTATTAGCTAAATTAAGGATGGTAACTCCTATCCTCTTAAGTTGAGGCAAAACCTTAGGGGGCTGTTTAAGAATTGCCCATTTCCTAGTAACGATTTCATTGCTCTCTGTCACAGGAGCCTCTAGATTAATCATTAGCTCGGTGCATTCCTTGATTCTCTCTAGGGCTGTGCTGTTAATATTCAGAGGTAGATCATTCAAAACTCTAACATCTCCAGCAAAGCAAATTATCACGTTTTCTCAACCTCGTTACTTGCTATCTTGTTAACGGTTCTTACAATCTTATTTATTATTTTTTTGGATGTTCTTTCTATAAATTCGTCTGGAAGAGATGATATTCTACCACTTAATGATACATTAGCTACCCAATCCACTTCAGTATATTCGTTTTTATCCAAAATATCATAAATTATAATAATTGAGAAGTTGGTTCCTACACCGCTACCAACTATTTCATGCTTTACTCTCTTGTATTTGACCTCCTCAATTATCTTTACGGTGCCCCAGAAATCCATAGGGAGAGCGTATATTGATATTTTTATATGAAAGAATAGCTTGGACCCCTCCCTTTTTATGGATTTAATCCCAGGAACAATCTTTGATATTGATTTTTCGTCCGTTAATAGATTCCATGTTTTTTCTATAGTATTGCTGATCTTGAGCTTTCCCTTGTATTCGAGGGTCTTCGTTTCCTCCATTTCATCTCTCCTTATTCTCTCCTCCTGTCGATAACTTGTCTTCCTGTAGTTCCATTGAGATCCTCTCAAGTAATACTCCCCGAGTTTCTTTACCTAGGAACAAAATAATTAGACCGCCCATGGCTAGCATTAAACCTGCTAACCCAAAAACTCCTGAAAATCCATATAAAGGGTAAATTGCACTGAAGACTAATGGCATCAATATCCCTCCTATCCTTGAAAACGAGGATGCTGATCCTAAGCCTGTGTTCCTAGCCAACGTCGGGTACTGCTCTGCTACATATAAATATATTGAAGGATATGCTCCGTTTAAAAACCCAGCAAACAACGTTAAAAATACTACTACCATTAAGTTGGTAGTTGACAAGGCTAATAGGGTCGCAGATATTGCACCCCCCAATAAGTAAACGTAAACAGTCTTCTTCCTCCCAATTCTATCTGCTAGTGGTCCACTTAACAGATTTCCAGGGACCGCACCGAAGCTATAGCTAATTAAAACTGTAATGATGCTACTCTGAACAGTGAAACCCTTTCCCGCTAATAATACATAAATCCAAGTGTAGAATCCATAATATGCAGCTGTCTGGCCAAAAAAAGCTACCCAACTCATTATTGTTGCCTTCCTGAAATCCCTTGTCCATAGCAAATAGAAAGGTGCTTCTCTTTTTGGGGAAACCTTAACTTCCTCAGGCTCTGGTAATTTCCCTACTTCTCTTGTTATTTTTTCCTCAATTACCTTTAAACTCTTTTCAGCCTCTTCCAGTTTTCCCTTTGCTTCCAGCCATCTAGGAGACTCTGGTAGCAAGGGCCTAAATATAGCACCAGTAATTGCAAAAATTGTAGTAAAGAGCAATAACCCCCTCCACCCCCATATGGGAAGAGTTAAGGACAGGGCGGTTCCAACTACTAAACCAAACGCAAATGAGCCAGTTGTCCATCCAGTGAATCTACCTCTCACCCTAGTGGGGACTATTTCGTTCATGTAAATGGTTCCCACAGCTGTCTCTGCTCCTGCAAAGAAATAGGTCAGAGCCCCCAGAACTCCTAAAAGCAGCCAATTGCCGTGAGGAGTTAACCCCCTTAATCCTGAAAATATGCTTAGACCAACTAGCGTCCATAGGAAAACTTTTCTCCTTCCAAATTTATCAGATAAATATCCGCCGAATCCCGCTCCAAATAAGTATCCAACTAATGGTAAGCTACCCAATAAGCCGACTTCAAAATAAGAGAGATTCCATTCTACCCTGAGGATATTAGCGACTAACCCAGTAAACGTGGTGTCCATGGTTTCGATAGTATATCCTAATGCCAAGATCGTTAACACGAAATAAAAATATCTAGCTATAGGCAATCTCTCTATTCTGCCTACTGCATTTACTTGCAATTTTACAAACCCCTATTCACTAGTAATTCCCCTTTCTTGAACACACCAACTATATTCTCTTTGTTAATTAACCCTTCAATGTTTTCAAGGGGATTAACTTTAACCACAACCAAGTCAGCAATTTTCCCTTGCTCAACACTTCCATAATAATTATCTATCCTAAGTACTTTAGCCGCGTTTATGGTACCAGCTTGTAACGACTCCAAATTATTCAGCCCTGCCTCGACTAAATACTTCAATTCCCATGCACTTTCTCCGTGTCTTACCATATACCCAGAGTCAGTCCCCACAGCTATGAGAACTTTGCTTTCCTTAGCGATTTTCACACTCTTTTTGTGTGTCCCTATTACCGCTTCCGTCTTCTTTATAGCATAATCAGGTAAACCCTCTTCTGAGCCTCTCTTAACTACGAAACTGGTTACCGCCAATGTTGGGACTAGTGCTACACTTTTTTCCATCATCTGTGTCGCAAGCTCAGGTTTTTCTGCCAATAAAGAACCATGTTCTATTGAATCAGCACCTGCCTTAATTGCTAATTCTATTCCCTTTGGTCCATGGGCATGTATGGCTACATATCTCTTTGCACTGTGAGCCTCATAAGTCGCAGCCAATAGCTCTTCATAAGTGAACTGAGGAGAGTCTGGGTAATCTCCTTCAGACGCTACCCCACCCGTACCTAGTATTTTTATCCAGTCTACTCCTAGTTTAATCAGTTTCCTTGTATTGAATCTAACGTTTTCTACTCCATCCACGATCAATCCAAATGTGGAGGACTTTAATTCCTCTCTTACCCATAAATCACCGTGTCCGCCTGTCATAGATAGTGCCTTTCCTGACGTAAACACATTTGGACCTACAATTAATCCTTCATTTATTGCCCTTTTAATTGCCAAGTCTTCGTAATTGAAAGAGCCCAAATCCCTTATAGTAGTAAATCCGCTTTCCAAATACTTCCTTACTTCTAGCGTAGCCTTAATAGCCCTGAAGCCAACTGGGTCTTTTAACAAAGAAGATAATGACCATGCTGATGGTGATCCGTCAAATGAAATGTGTGTGTGCAAGTCAATAAGTCCTGGGATAACATATAGATTCTTGACGTCATATTCCTTAGAGGGCTTTATCTGAGGTGATTCTGTCTCACTCCCTACATAGGTTATTTTTCCGTCTTGAATGACAATAATGGAATTGTTATTTATCTTACCGTTTATTACGTTTATAATGGAGCAGTTGTGCAATACAACAGTTTTTGGGGAACCCAACTCATTCACCTCTATACTCATACTTTGGCTTGATGGGATTTCCTTCAAGGAACCTCTTCAAGTTGTATTTAGAAATATCAAGGAACGCCTTCCCCTTTAATACGCTCTCCGCTATTAATTTTCCTATAGCAGGAGATTCCTTGAATCCGTGTCCGCTAAATCCAACAGCATAATAAAGCCCTTCTATTTTAGGTGAAGCCCCCAAGATCTCGTAACCGTCAGCGCAATCATCAATTATCCCAGCCCATCCGAATTTAGGATAGCCCTCTTTTAACTTAGGAAAAGTATTTGTTACCCTAGAATATATGAAATCTATCTCCTCTTCATAAAGACCAGAGTTAAAACTATCTGGTTCCAATTTATACCCTAGCCTAGGTTTCATCATAAGGGAAACTATATTCTTCAATGTTTCTGATGCAGAGGCAGCACCTGCAAGGAGTCCTGGACCACTGAGGATTACATCGTTCATATAGGGCCTTCCATAAACTCCGTTAATTATATCATAAAAAGCAGGATGAGAAGAACCGAAATCTTTTGGTCCTTGTATTAGTAGAACTGGAGATCTTCTAGGTCTTATTGGCAATTCTTCTCCCACTTGGGAGGCTAATTCAACTGACCAAGGTCCTGCAGCAATTATTAAATTATCACATTCTATTCTATCATTGTTCACTACTATTGCCTTTATCTTATTTTTCTCAACTAAAATTCTCTTTACCTCTGAGTGTTCCTTAATTTCAACCCCCCTATCTAGGGCTCCTTTTTTAAAGTGGTTTACCGTTTTCATGGGGTCAGCATATCCAGATTCAGGCTCGTAAGCCACCAAGCTGTATTGGGAACAATTGATTTCCTTATCTATTTCCATTAATTTGCTTGGGTCCATTAACTTTACATTGGCTCCTAACTCCCTCATCATAGCAGTTACCTTCTTTAAAGTATCTTGATCTTTCTTTCCTACACCCACAAAAAAACCAGAATTTTGGAACCCAGTATCCTCATGATACTTTTGAAAGTACTTGAGAGATTCAACCGCTATTCTAACAGAGAGTTCATCTGTGTAGTGTGTTCTTATTAAGGCAGCTGACCTAAAAGACGCTCCCCACCCCACGTGGGATTTCTCATAAACAACGTAATCTCCAGCCTCTATATTAGCCATGTTATAGGCTATACTTAATCCTATTACTCCGCCTCCAATAATTACGTTTTCGTGTCTCAACATTCATCGTGCTAATGGATCTTAAGAAAATTTAAACTGGTATTAATAACTTCTAGCAACCAACATTATGAATGAGAAGGGAACTAAATTTGACCTGCAATTGGTAGAAAGGTTAAGAAAATATGGTCTCAGTGAGACTGAAGCCAAGGTTTACATATCATTGCTGATTTTGAGAAAGGCTTCTGCCTCTAAAATATCTAAATACTTAAACATGGAGAGAACTCAGGTGTACAGAGGTCTATCATCACTATATAATAAGGGCATAATAGAGATCGAAATAGGTGAACCCCAAAAGTTTAAACCAGTAGAACCTGAAATATCCCTTGATATTTTGATCTCTAAAATGGAAAATAGGATTGAGGAATTGAGGAACGAAGCGAGAAGGCTTTCTGAGGAACTAAAGTTATTCAATATTAAAGCCTACAAGGTAGACGATAACACCTCTTCGGAATATAAATTAAAGATGGGAAGGAGGAACTTCCTTGAGGATATAAAGAAAAGTGTTGAATTGGCAAGTAATTCTATATTAAGACTGCAGACGCCCAATGCCTTGAAGAGGACTGAAATCTATGGTTTAATTACACCTTACGAAATGGCCTCAAGAAGGGGAGTAAATGTTGAAATTATTAGCGAGATAAATAGCGAAAATTTGATCCAAGCCAAGAAATTTCTCAAGTTCTCTAAGTTGTTCTACTTACCAGAAATATTCATGAGCGTTCAGATCATTGATGAGAGGTTAACAATATTATGCACGAATTACGAGGATCATACTTCCTCGCTGAACGCAAACGATATTTACATAATAAGTGAGGATCCGACTTTCTCAAAGGCCTTCGTGACTGTATTTAAACACCTGAAGAGCAATTCTATTCCCGCTGAATCAATAATTGAGAAAATAGAAAAAAGGGGAAAGCTTAACGTAGTTGGTTAATAAGGTACAAGATTATAATTATTCTTAATTTAATTAAAAAGAATTAAGAATATGGCTAATATATTCATGAATGTTATTGTAGTTTATGATGACTTAAACCTTAAATGGAGTTAGTATGTAAAAGAAGAGAAACTTCGGGAATCTAGTTTCCCTTCAATGCTTTCTGAAACCCTACTCTCACAGGTACTAATAATCACGTATTTTCCCTAGTTCATCAAATTCTCCCTTAAGTTCACAGCAACGCTGTGGAGTATCTTGCCTACCATCTTTCATTGCTTACCTTTGGGAATTTTTAACACGAGCCTCTTCTTGGACTAGGCCTCTTGCCCTCCCTATTTAAGAAGTGGGCCTTAGTTTTTGAATAAAGAGTTGAGGGTTTCCATGAGTATGTGAAGCTAAATAATTAAGGGTTAATAGAGTAAATCGAATAAACTGAAACATCTAAATTCGTTTAACGGCAAGCCTTAATATTGTGAAATACTGTAATCACGTGAAGTAAATGTGGAGAACAAAGCGCTAATAATACTTGACACAACAAGGGATGATTACTTTGACTTCTCCTTCAATGGCCTTAAGAGGTTTAAGACCTTTTCTCCCTCCTTCTGGACACCTCCTTCACATGCATCAATATTCACTGGTTTATATCCTTCACAGCACAACGTGAGGGAGTCAGTTGAAAACAAAAGAGATTTAAGTAAGTACCACCTAAAAGAACCAAGACTCTTAAAGGAGATGTCGAAGGATGGGTATAAGCTCTATGCCCTTTCCGCTAACCCCTTCATAACCCCTCCCTTCGGTTATAGGGGGTGGGACTACTTCAAATTCTTCACCCCTTTCTCTGATTATGAAGAAGGGGAAATGGAGGAATACTATGAAGTGTGGAGCCAAGATAACTTGATGGATGAGGTAAAGTACTTAATAAAGAGGGGAAAGATTAAGTTGCTGTACAAGAAAGTGAATGAGTTCGTCTCAATGAAGACTAAGTGGAAGCTGTTAGACCCAATTGACATGGGAGGAGGTAGGTTGCTTAAGTCCTTGAAGAAGGTTAAGCTAGAGGAACCGTTCTTCCTCTTTATAAATTTAATGGAGTCCCACGACCCCAACTATAGGGGGGAAGACTATGAAAGGGACCAGGGGCTTTCCTACTTGGGAATGCTTGATGGGAAAACAATGAAGAAGTTCAGGAGGGGATATGAAAGGAAGGTGAAGAGGGCCCAGAAGTATTTAGGAGAAATACTCCATTACTTGAGGGACTTCAGGGTTAAATTAGTGGTGACGAGCGACCACGGTCAGTTGCTCGGTGAAAAGGGATTAATAGGCCACAGTTACTTGACCTTCGAGACAGTAGAGGTGCCAGTGTTAATCAAGGAGGAGTGCAGCGGAGTAATAAACCTCACGAAGTTAATTCAATATTTCCTCAACGGTGAAAAGCCCTGCTCCAGGTACTCTATATCAGAGATGTTCGCCTTGGCTACCCCAAGTCCCTACAAATACGGGAGAAAAGAGGACGTAATGAAGTGGGAGAAAAGGTTAATAGCTGTTTCCAACGGGAGCTCCTCCATAATATATAATCCGTTAAGAGGGGTTATAGAGGAGTACAAGGGGAACGAACTCGAGGTAAAGAGGTTGGAAGAAGTAGCTAGGAACTTCCACGAGTTGAATAGTTAAAATTTAAAGCTGGGGTGAATATTTCGCGCAGTGAAGGTAGTAATAGCGGAGAAACCCAGTGTGGCCTTTGACATAGCCAGAGCACTTGGAAGACCGGAGAGGAGGGAGGGGTACTTAATATCTGGGGGGTACTTCATAACTTGGGCTATTGGGCACTTGTTTGAGATAGACGATAGCATTGTGCCTAGTAAGTGGAGTTTAGAGGAACTGCCTGTGTTCCCAAGTGAGTTCAAATATTCTTTAATAAAGGGAAAGGAGGGGCAGTTCAAGGTAATAAAGAAGCTCCTAGAGAAAGCGGAATTAGTTGTTAACTGCGGTGATGCCGGAAGGGAGGGAGAGCTAATAATAAGGGAAATACTTGAGGGGGCAAAATACAGGGGAAAAGTACTAAGGCTCTGGACTTCAGAGGCGTTGACTAGGGAAGTCGTTAAAAGGGAGTTCTCTAGGCTAAAGCCCTCCCACCTCTTCGACGACCTATATTATAGCGCTTTAGCTAGACAACACGGGGACTGGATAGTTGGAATAAACTTGACTAGGTTAGTCTCCCTCAAAGCGGGGAACGGCGAAGTGTGGAGTGTTGGAAGGGTCCAAACCCCTACCCTCAGCTTTATAGTCAAGAGGGACTTAGAGGTGGAGTCCTTTAAACCGGAGACATACTTCACAGTAAAGGCTAGGTTTAATAATGGAAGCGAGGAGTTCGAGGGCGTTTTGGCTAAAAACGGGGAAGAGCTGAGATTGGATGAAATTAAGGCAAACGAAGTGTTGAAGTCGCTCAAGGACTCGAAGAGGGGGTTAGTGAAGAAGGTTGAGAGGGAGAGAAAAGTAGAGCAACCTCCTTTGCTCCACTCTTTAACATCTCTTCAAAGGGAAGCCAACTCCCTTTACGGCTTCTCAGCCCAAAAAACGCTCGACATAGCTCAGAGCCTCTATGAGGGGTGGAAAGTAATAAGCTATCCCAGGACAGATGCCAGGTACATGGCGGAGGACAACGAGGCTTTAGTAGAGGACGTCCTGAGGAAGTTAAATAGGGAGGACTTGATTTCCAGGGTTAAGGGGAACAGGATATTCAATTCATCTAAGTTAACAGACCACCACGCAATAATTCCTTTGGACAGGCCTCCTAATAAACTTAGAAGGGAGGAGAGGTTGATCTACGATTTAATATTGAGGAAGTTCCTGGGGTCATTTATGGACGATTATGTATATGAAGTAATACGTGTTGAAGTGGAGGTAAACAACTTTGAATTCTTGAGTAAGGGGAGGAGGGAATTAAATTTAGGGTGGATGAGCTTGTACGAGAGGGGGGAAAAACCTCTACCAGAACTAATTGAGGGGGAGGAAGTTGAGGTGGGAGGGGTGAGGAAAATCAAGAGGAAGACGAAACCCCCTCCTAGGTATACAGACTCTACAATTTTAAAGGAAATGGAGAGGCTCTCTCTAGGAACTCCTTCAACTAGGGCAAACATTATAGAGACCTTAATAGAGAGGGGTTACGTATTGAGGAGGGGTAGGACGTTGATATCAACGTATAAGGGGAGGGAGTTAATAGACAAGCTCAAGGAGAGTAAAGTGTCTAGCCCTGAAATGACGAGCGAGTGGGAGAAGAACCTTGAGGGAATTTACTTGGAGAGGAAGGGGGTAAGCGGTTATCATGAATTCATAGAGAAGATAAAGGAGTTCGTGAGGGAGGAAATAGGGAAGATATCAAAGCTGGACTTCCAGGTAAAGAAGATGGCTACACCTGATATGGTTAAGTTGGCAAAGGAACTATCAAGGGAAACTGGGAAGTCTTTTGAGGGGTGGGATTACGAGTCAGTGAAGAGGTTTATAGATGAGAGCTTGAAGGAGGTGAGGATTCCGTGTAAGTGCGGAGGAGAGGCAGTTCACTTCAATAACGCGTGGAAGTGCAATAACTGTAATACAATTATATGGTGGGAAATACTCGGTAAGAGGCTGAGCATTAACCAAATATCTAAACTATTTCAGGGCAAGGAAGTGAAGGTGAGGGGGCTAAGGAGCAGGAGGGGGAAGAGCTTTAGCGCTACACTTTACTTATCAGGCGGGAAGATAAAGTTCAAGTTCAGTTGACGTTTAATTCTAAGAACCCTTTTCTTAGCGTCTTACTCCTTTATTTACTTAATTGGCAGTTAAAGTATGGTCGTTTCATTTATTTCTCCCCTTAGTTCTTTTTAGGAGAAATGAAGAGCCTTTTTAGGAGTGGCTAAGCGACCCTAAAAACCCTTATAGCTTAAATTGCCTAAAAGCAATGTAATTGCATGGATGTAGTGGAGCTCATAAAGGAACTAGTCAAGTACCCAAGCGTAAACCCAGGAGGGGGAGTTTGGATAAGGGAGTGCGCCAATTACATAAGGGAAGTCCTTAAGCAACAGGGATTCTCACCCTACCTTACTGAGTACGAGAAGGGCTACCCAATAGTTGTTGCTAGCAACGGCAAGAAGGGGAGGGAAGTAGTATTGAACGGGCACTTCGACGTGGTACCAGCTGGTGAGGAAAGCAGTTGGCTCTACCCTCCTTTTTCAGGTAAATTAGTTGAGGGGAAAATATATGGCAGGGGAAGCACAGACATGAAAGGGGGGCTTGCTGTTTACTTATCGGTTTTCTCTGAAATAGCTGAAAAGGTTGATTACAGGTTGACCTTCACTGCTGTTTCAGACGAGGAGATAGGTGGTTACAAGGGGACTTATCCCATATCCAAGGAATTGAACCCCTTCCTTGTATTGGTAGGAGAGCCCACTGGGGCTGAGAGGGTTATCATAGGTGAGAAGGGGACTTTCCAAGTTAAGCTTACCTCTAGGGGGAAGGTTTCGCACGGTAGCAGGCCCTCCCTTGGGGAAAACGCGATAATGAAGCTCTTCGATGACATAACGACAATAAAGGGGTTAGAGGGGGTGGAGGGCAAACTAAATCAAGAGATAGTGGAAGGCATGAGGGATTACAGTGAGGAATTTTTAAGGGAGGCTTTAAGAGTGACTGTCAATGTTGGAGTTATAAAGGGGGGGTTGAAGGTCAATGTAGTCCCAGACTACGCTGAGGCGGAAATAGACATCAGGATCCCCCCTGGGGTTACAGTTAACGAGGTTAAAGACCTCCTTGAGGGGAAGATTAGGTCTAAATTGGAGGTCACCAACTCCTCAGAACCTACTCTCACTGAAACAAAGAACTATTACGTGAGGGCAATGAAGGAGAGTATAAAGAGGGTTACAGGAAAAGAAGCTAAAGCCATGATAAGCACTTATGCAACAGACGGTAGGTTCTTCAGGTACAAGAGTTTACCTGTTATAGTTTACGGTCCAGGTGAGCTGGAGTTGCTTCACTCCTATAACGAATACGTAAGGGTAGAGGACGTAGTCCTCTCTGGAAGGGTTTTGAAGGACTTCCTTTTGAACATTAAAAACGCTTATTAATTTCCGTTACTATTACATATTATGAAGGGTTTATTCATAGTAAGGTTGAGATTTAATAAAAGGGAACTAGAAGGGGAGTTCAATAAGTGGTATTCTAACATACATTTGGCTGACATGATAAAGGTGGAGAGGATGAAGGCAGCTAGGAGGTTCTCCTCAGAGGTCTCAGACCTAAAGTACTTAGCCTTATATGAATTCGATAGCGTAGAGGACATGCTGAAGAGCAGGGAAAGCCCGGAGAGGAAGGCAGCCCTCTCTGATTTTGCCAGGTGGACAGTTCACATAGATAAGATAGAGAGGTATTGGTTGGAGTTAATAGAGTCTGAGAGCTCAGGTAAAATAAAGGATTCGGAAATGCTCTTCCTGGCCTCTTCCAATTCAAGGGACTTAGAGGGAGTGAAAAGCTTTAGGGGAGTGGAGAGCAAACTAGTTTATAAGGCTATATCTACTGACCCTGGGGGGTTGCCTTCAAATGTAGTAATACTCCACATACCAAGCCACATGAGGGGGGAGGCGTTGAGGATAATAGATGAAATCAGTAAAAGGGAAGGGGTCAAGTACGGTTTATACAGCTTCATCTCTTCGCTAACAAGGAACTCTGCTTAGCCTATCGTCTTGAAGATTGACCTTGCATTAAGGCTAACTATTTTCTCCAATTCCCCCCTAGGTATTTGGATCTTGAGGAATTCCTGTAGATTTTCCCTCAACCCCTTAACTTCTCTATCTGGGAAATCACTGCCGTAAACGCACTTGGAACTGATAACGCTTAGCCTTGGGATGTACTCCAATACTTTCTTTGGTGGAATGCTGGAGAGATCCAAGAACACGTTTTCCCTTATCCTCGCCAACTGAAACGCAGTACTTACCCAATTGGGCCTCCCTGCATGTGCCATTACTATACTCAGCTTTGGGAAGTCAAGAGAGACATCATCAATGAATATAGGGTCTCCGTACTTGTTTCTACTCGTTGGGAAATTGCTCGTCCCAGTGTGGAAAACTACTGGTAAGTCGTTTTCCTCTGAAAAGGAATAAAGGAGTTCAAGTGTTTTGTTCCCCCCTTCTTCCTCTCTATAAGCATTAGGCTTTATCCACATGTGAGGGGGGTGTAACTTGAAACCTGAAACCCCAGCCTCGAACTGCCTCTCCAACCAGTACTTAGCCTCTCCCTCGTTTAGGACTTGTGGTTCAATCCCACCTACAACTGAGAACCTATCCCTATACCTTGAAAGGAACCTCGCTAACTTCACTGGAAAGTCCTCCTTGGTTTTCCAAAGCCTCCTCGATGGGTAGGCTATTATAACTACGTAATCAATTTCAGCCAAATCCATTACTTTTATTATTTCCTCTGGACTGGAGACCCAATTTAACCAGTTATTGCCTAAAACGTTTACTATCACTTCCAGGGAATCTTTGTCCAGTACCTCTTTAAACCATATATGTGTGTGAGAGTCCACATAACCCATGGCGTTTCAATGGCTTTGGGTTTAATAAAGTCATTAAAAAGTGCTATTAACGTGTAGGCAATGGAAATAATAGCACTCATTGAAAGGGGGAGATGGGAGGGATTAAGGTGAAAGGCGTTCACTTGTGGAGCGACTTGAAGATATAACCCTTCACTTGGCTTTACCATTACTAAGAAAAAACATTTATCATTTTATCCTTCTGACCTCTTCCCCGCCCTTTACGGTAGACCCAAAAATTTCCTTAGAAATCCTTTAATAACCTTTCCAATTGATGTGGATTTTTGGTCTACTGTAAAGGGCGAGGCTTGTCGTTCGTTCTGTCATTTTCTTTGAAATCTCTAGAAAAATCTCCTCTCCCTCCAAGTGAATTTCAACGGAGGCATCAAAAGGAAGGTCGTAGAGGTCTATGGCTTTTATCAATATGTTTTCCCTCAAATTCCTCTCCTCTTTCTCACTTAAGACCCTCTTTACGTGAAATCGGATTAAGAATACACCGTAACTGCATTATCTAATTGAATTTTAAAGCCCAAAGTGATCAAATATATAACTAATGCCAAACTTATCATATATCAATGACGGAGGAAAAGGAGACAGTGCTGAAATCAATAGAGTTGAACAGCACTAAGAACCAAAGGCTCTTAATATATATAACCAAAGACCTTTTGGGGAAGGGATTTGTCTGCGAGTCCTTGATTACCTTCAACAAGGTTAGAGAAGGTGCTTCAACCCTCTTTGTGTATAAGAAGAAGGAAACTGAAGAGGGTAAGTTACTTGGCGAGGAAGTCAAGTGCGTTGAGAGGGAGGAAATCCACTACCAGGACTCTTCCAGAGTCTTGGGTAAGACATACGATGCTTTAGTATTAGATGTAATACATGACCTAAGACCAGATGATATAGGTAAGTTAGTTGAGGTAGTGAGGGGAGGGGGAATAATAATAATGGTGGGGCCAAGGGTTGAAGAGGTTGATAATTGGGTAACTGACTACCAAAGGGAAATAGTTGTCGAGCCCTTCCAAGGGGAAATGAAGGCTAGGTTCGAGAAGAGGTTTTTGAACAGGACTATAGGAAGGGATGGGATAATTTACGTCTCCAGAGATAAAGTGGTTGCGGGGAAGGTAAGTAATGAGTTAGGGAAAGCTGGAGTAAGCGAACCCTTCGGAAGTTTCCCCAGGGAACTATATGAGATGTGCTTGACGAACGAGCAAGTGAAGGTGTTAAAGGAGTGTGAAGGGCTGAAGGGTAAAGGGAAGTACGTCTTGTTAGTGAGGGCAAACAGGGGAAGGGGAAAGAGCGCGATATTGGGAATTTGCGCCTCAGCTTTAATTTACTCTTCAAGGGAATTCAGGGAAATAGTAGTTACCTCCCCTTACCCAGACAACGTCCAGACCCTGTTCGAGTTCGCAGTAAAAGGCCTAGAGTCCCTTGGGCAAAAAGTGAAGTTAAAGGAGAAGGAAGGGTACATCGTAGAGGTTTGGAGTAGGAAGGGCAAGGTTTTCTACCTCTCCCCCCTTTCTGCATTAAAGAGCAAGGCAAATATAGCTATAGTCGATGAGGCCTCTGGAATACCAATACCTATACTATTAAGCATAATGAGGTCGTTCTGGAGGGTAGTGTTCTCCTCTACTACCCACGGCTATGAGGGGTCAGGGAGGGCTTTCGCAATAAGGTTCATGAAGAGGCTAGAGAAGGAGAGGGGGGAGGAGCTTAAGGTTGTTGAGATGGAAACCCCAATAAGGTATGGAGCTAACGACCCAATTGAGAAGTGGCTCTACGACGTTCTTTTGCTAGACGCTGAGCCCCAGGAGGTAAAAGAGATTAAAGAGGTGAGTTATCTTAAGGTGGACAGGGATTCCCTCTTCTCCACCCAGGAGGATTTGCTAAGACAACTTGTAGGGCTATATGTTTTAACCCATTATAGGAACAGGCCAAACGATTTGGTTTTAATGGGAGATGCCCCTCACCACTTCCTGAGGGCACTAATAACTGACAGTAAAGTTGTTTCAGCCCTTCATTTGGCATACGAAGGAGGGTTAAAGGAGGAGTTAATTAAGGAGGCGGAGAAGATAAGGAAAGGTCACTTGATCCCAGTTTTAGTCCTGAGGTATTACCCCCAATACAAAGCGTTTGCAAAGATGAAGGGGGTAAGGGTAGTTAGGATAGCAGTTCACCCTGAGCACTGGAACAAGGGGATAGGCTCATTAGCTTTGACCAAACTTGAGGAGGAGCTAAGGGGGGAAGTGGACTGGATAGGATCAGGGTTCGGTTCAACTCCTGAGCTCCTTAGGTTTTGGCTTAGGAACGGTTTCATCCCTATAGGTTTAGGTGGAAAGCCAAACGAGGTCTCAGGAGAATTCACTGTTGTAGTGGTTAAGCCTCTAAGCAAGAGGGCTGAGGACATTGTGAGTGAAGTCTCTAGGGAGTTCAGGATCAGGTTCCTGGACTCCCTCTTCGACACATACTACAACATGGACAGTTACTTAGCGCAAGTACTCTTGTCAAGGTCACCTGGTGAGTACAAGGCTAAACCTGAGTTCCACGGCTCCCAGGGGCTTAGGTTAGAGTCTTACTTGAACAAATACATAACCTATGAAGGGGCTTCCGACTCCATAAGGGCATTAACAAAGGCTCACTTCTTAAGTGGTGAAGGGAAGAGGCTCAGCTTGACTCAGGAAGAGGAGAGGCTCCTAATACTAAAGGTCCTGCAAGGCAAACCCTGGAGGATAGTAGGTAAGATACTACATAGAAAAGTAGCTAACTTAAGGGAGGAGTTAATGGAGGTGGTAAAAAGGATGCGCGAATACTATTAAAGGTTTCAACCTTAAAAGCCCAGAGGGCCTACCTAGCGTTTAGAGTATATGGAAGCATTTAATCCACCTTCACCGACTTCATTACATCACTAATTTCCAATTAATCATCTACTTAATTGATTTTAATTAAGAGGTTATAGGGGGTCGGACTTTCATAGGATTTCATGATATTTCATATTAACCCTCGTCCTCATACCCCTTATTTCCCTCTCCGTGCCGTCTACGGGACTAACTCCCCTCGAGGACACGGTGAGTTTCATTATGTGTCTTCCTCAACCTCACATTGCTCATCGACTTCATATTGGCACCCTCTAATAGATGTTAGCATGAAAGTCTATAGATTTTAATGCTTCTAACATTCTTATGGAGCAAATAGTTTTCAGATCAACGGTCTCAAGTTATGGTACAGATAAATATGGGAATAAAAGGTAAGGTATAACAATACCTTCAAAACTAAGGGATAAGGGTGAGAAATTATACGGTAAAGAGATGATCGTAATTGTTATCCTACCAGATGATGAGGAGTAAATTAATCGCTTCTAAGGAAGCACTTGAAAACTTCCAATTCGTCACAACAAACGGTAAAGTTGTTTTTGAAGATAAGGATAAGATAGTTAGGATTGCTAGAGCTTACTCAAAGGTTGTTAAAAGCACTATTAAACCATTGTTAGATGGGAAGAGTATAGATGAATTAACTAGGGAGTTTTACAACGTTTTACCAAACTACATTTACCTCGAAACTGCTTTAAAGCAAGCTAAGACAATTGTTGAGGGATTGCTAGAAAGGTAGGAAGAGAGGGGTGAGATTATTCACGCAAGGATAAGGAAGTTCTGGTTTGGGAGTAGGGGGAATAAAGCTGATAAGGGTAATAGGAATGTGAAGTTCCGCGTCTAGGAGGATCACGTGTTAATTAAGGTCAAGGATCCTTGGAGAACGTGGGTTTATGGGAAAGCATATTTTGGTAAGGATTACCTGCCATTGCTTCGTGAGTTGGAGGATTTATCTCAAAGGAAGGAGGAGGGTTATGGTGCAGTAATTTCCTTTCCAAGGATTCACCTTCAAGTACCGCTTTGGTTGTACTTAAAGCACTTCTCTTTACCAAAAGATTGAAAGCCTCGCCCTTTACGGTGGACCCAAAAATTTCCTTAGAAATCCTTTAATAACCTTTCCAATTGATGTGGATTTTTGGTCTACTGTTCAGGGCGGGGAGGAAGTCAGCAAGAGTAGGAGTGGTAATAGGAAAGTTTCACGTTTCGCTAAGATGCAAATGCTAATTCACGGTGTTATTAAGGCGTTAAGGTTAGGATTTAACGTTATTTTAGTTAACCCTAAGGGTACTACTAATTCAGAAGAGCATGATAGGATAATGATGGAGAAGGGTTTTGATAGGCATACAGCCTCAGCTTATTTAATAGCGTTAAAAGGATTAGGAATGTTAAATGATATCAAATAGTATAAAATTCACGGCTTGTCGGAAACTGTTGAAGACGGCATTAAATGCCCTCCTTGAAACCTCTGGTTGAGTTCACTGTTTACCCCTAAACTTTCACTTCATTCGCTTTATGTTTATCATGATCAAGAGGTACTGACCCTGAACCACGTTCTCATCCAAATTACATGTAAGTCAGGAAACTCCTTAGAGCCCACAATTCCACTTCAATCTCTCCATTTTCGATATAGCAAATTAGGGCTCAGTCCACTCTTAATACTAGAAGCAACCAAGTTCCCTTGATTTCAAGAGAGTTCATATTTTAACTTAATCTCCCTATCTTTGGGCATAGCTTTCATTAGGAGTAGCCTAGATTAAGGGAAATCAAAAGAATTAAAGATTTTCTATGAGAGCGAAGAGGGTTCAGTCTCTGACTAACACTTCCAGACCCTCAACCCCTTCAAAAGGGGGTCGGATAAGTAATACCTCCCTTCCCTTTCCACCAAAAAGGAGTAGCCCAGTAGATTATTGATAACGTTATATACTGTATTATCGTTAATTCTCCTACCCTCTAGGGCCTCTAGGGAGTTTTTTACTTCCTTCCAAGAACACCCTTCCTTGCAGACTTCAATTACCCTTAAGTACCTCTGTTTTGACTGCATTCTCCCGCCCTCTCTCAAGAAGTTGCAGAACTCCCTGGTCAACAACCTCATTGCGTAGGCCTTAGTCTCCTCAAGGGGATTTTCCCCCTTCTTTATATATACATACCCGAAGTAAGTTAGCCATCCTGGGTTTCCACCCAGTTCCCTATAAACCCCCTCCCCTCCCCTGAACTCTATCCCGTACTGTTTGAAACCCTCTTGAAGGAATCTCACAGCGTTCTCTTCGTTAAATGGGCTCACCTCTATCTCCACAATAGCCCTGCCGAAGAGTGGAGAACTCTCGTCTCCGACTTTCAGGAACTTGTCTTTCAACCTTACCTGGGAACCTGTGACAATGAAGTTGAGGTTCCTCAGGTTATCAAATGCATAGGCTATGGAGGGCAATATATTGTAACCCCTCAACTTAATGAGCTCTTGGGCCTCATCTAAGACAATTGTAACTTTCCTTCCTCTGCTTTCCCCCCATGAGTTAAGAGCTACAAGTAAATCTGAGAACTCTACCCTGTCCTTCCCCCAGTTAAAGTAGACAGAGAAGCCAGCTATTTGAATTCCCTTGACATCTTTTAAGTGTGTTAATAACCCTTTGTCCCGTTTAATTACCCTTTCCACTTCCCTTTCTGTAAGCTCAAGGAAGTCCTTGTACACTATGTAGTCCCTGTTCTCGAACTTCCTTATGTCTAGGAATAGGTAGGGCACTCTCATCTCATTTAACAGGGACTTCACGAGGGAAGTCTTCCCAGTCCTCCTCAGTCCCACCACTACTACTAATGGGGAGTCAAGTGATCTCCTCAACAGGTCAACCTCCTTTTCCCTGTCGAAAACGTCCTTTAAGTTATCTTTAGGTCTAGGATCAAAGAACACTGAACTTACCCCCTCCTAAGTTACTTACCCCCTCCTAAGTAAAAAGCCTTTACTATTTTGCAAGCTTAAGGACTTCCCTTAACCTTCTTTATCTTAGAGACAGGATTGTGAACTGCGAGTTGTTTTTCTACTCTCATTTCTCTCATTTTCACTTCTCATTTACGATTAAGCAGGGACTTAGCCTTAAATCACCTTAATGGTAGGTAAGGCATGAGACTTGAGCCTAAAGATCTCTGGTTTATACATCCCTAATCCTTTTGGACAGAGCCCACTTTAAGAGGAACTCCGTCTTTTATCTGTAAAAACACAGCATAAACGAATATGAAAAGGTTCCTGTTAACGTGAAAAAGGGATTCAGTCCAGCACTTAACTTCCAAACATGTAAAAAGTGGGAAATGTTCATCTACTCCAATCACTTCACTTCGCTCAAGCTTAACTCACACTCAATTAAGGGCCTTGGAAGCAGAGATCTGCCTTCCTTTGATGCCTAAGGAGGCATTTGAGCTTTACCCCTCCGAGCACTTCTTGATAGTAATGACATCTATCGAACTCGACGAACAAATTACAGCCTTTCCTTAGGAAAAAGTGTTCATCTCTTTTATGGATAGTCTTTTAATAATTGATTCTAAGGTAGAGGCATGGCATTAAACCCCTATATTAAGTACATACTGATCCTCTCCATAACGTTGGGGATAACTGTTACAATAGCCTACCTCGTTTCCGCTATATTAAATTTACCAATAAACATATTAACCGTAATAAACGCTGTCTTGATCGCCTCAATAGGGGCAGTTACAATTAACGTGGTCTCGAGGTTCCTGAAAGTAAGGGTAAGCAACTACATAGGCAAGACAACTGCTGAGAGCGTGAGTTTGGTTATCCAAGTCTTGGGATACACCATAATAGCTATTGTAATTCTCACCTCCCTTCACGTGGGGGACACAAGCGCACTGTTCGGAGGGACAGTGTTCGGTTTAGTAGTGGGCTTGGCCTTACAGGGACCACTTTCAAACATATTCTCAGGACTACTCTTGATATTTAGCAGGCCGTTCAATGTTGGGGAAAGAGTTACTATAACAACTTGGCAATACGGCCTCATTGCCCCTAGTTACCCCCCTAAGTTCTGGTCTAACGACTTCCTAATCCCGGGATACACAGGTGTAATAATGGATATTAGCCTTATTTACACCACTATCTTAACTGATGAAAACGTCCTCATGAAGATTCCAAATAGCATCATTAGCCAAGCTGCAGTATTCGTTCACAAAGAGGAGTACAGGCTCGTGAGGACGAAATATGAAGTACAAAAAGACGTAGAACCCGACGAGATTATACCTCAGATAAAGGAGAGGTTAAAGGGTTTAGGTTTCCTCGTTAAGGACCCTGAGGTCAAGATTCTTGACACTACACTTAACACTTATGTCTTAGCTATAGACGCATATTGTAAGGGGCAGTACGAGGAACCTCCCAGGAGCGAAATAATAAAGGCAATAATGAAGGTCGTTAAGGAGTACAGGGAAGAAAAAATGAGGGCTAGGTAAATATAGAGTTGAGGGCTAATATTTTGCTAAGTTAAAGGAGGAGCTTACATGTGATGTAAACAAAAACTCGCTTTAAGTAAGGGTAAATTGGAAAACCTTTAGCAAGCAGTGCCTTATATGACGAGGTTGGAAACTATGGGCAGTGGATTCATTCCTCGTCAAGTATCCTTCGAAAAGAGGAATGAGGAGACTTTAAGGAAGAAGCTTGAACTAAACCTAAGACAAGAGAAATTTAGATTTCTTCCAAAGACATTACGCTTGCAAATCCACTAACCTTTCTTCTCAATATCTCATCTTCAGTAATTAACGGTAAACTTAAATATCTCGAGAGCCAAAAGTATGATCCATCATAGAACGAGATTTTATTCTTAATAGCAATCATTTCAACCTCATCATATTTTACGTCTTCTAAATTCATAGTTTCAAGGACTTCAAGTAAAAATTGATATAACTTCTCGCCCTCATCTTTAGTAATCCTTTTAAATACTGTGACCTCCTTACACACAACATTTCCCAACTCAAACTTAGATAGAATTGCAGTGTAATTTCCTCCTAGAATACTTAATTTATTAAATGAAATTGCTTTATAAATTGAAGCGTCAAACACATAACTCATCTGTTTTCCCTATCCTCTCTAATGCTCTTTACTACATCATCAGGCGGTATCTTCTTTAACATGTCTGCGACTTCATCTATTCTTCCCTCCAATTCCTTAGCCCTCTTAACTTCATTTATTAAAGCCCTTTTAATCACTTCAGCTTCACTTATACTATATTTTTTAATTCCCTTTCTAACTCCTCTGGAATTCGAACAGAAATTACTACAGTCTTTCCCATAATACATGCTCTATGTTCAATATTAAAAAGCTCACTTTATGTTTACTTACTATAAACTTAGGTTAACGTGAATTATGAAAAGTTGATCTACAGACTATAACACTTTTACGTAGCTACTAGTTACTTATTTTCAATCACTTCTAAATATCCTTGATTAAGTTATGTTTACATAGTATTACCCAAAATCTTCATTAATGACCTCCCAACTTATGAAGAGCTCTGCTCACGAGGGAGTGATAAAGTGTTGATGGGAGACGTGTTTCCCTCGACCAACTTAATGATTTAGGGGGGAAAAGGTTTATGACCCCTTAAGAGGATGCCGTGGCTGAATTAAAAGCAATTAAAAATAAGGATAAGTCACGCCACGGGTAAACACAGCTTCGAAGTCAATACTCAAATCAGGGAAGTCTACATCTATATTCTTGTTCTAGTATATAATGGAGATAAAATCCTGGAGCTCTCTATAACCAATTCCTCTCCTTGAACTCTTCGTAACTCCTGAGGGTCTCCCTGTCTATACTCGGCTTTACCCTCCCCAAGACATCTTTAAAGTCCTCTAAATCTATTTTAGTCCTCCGCACTCCGCTACTCGACGCCTCCTTGAGTAGTTTCCTCCTTACCTCCTCAATAACTAACTTCAAGTCAGCGGGGGTGTAGAAATCAGTAATTGAAGCTACCTCCTCAATTACCCTTTCCTCCACTTCTAACCCCTTGCAGAGGACCTTCAATATCTTTGCCCTTGCCTCCCTGTCTGGAGGGGGGACATAGATGATCTTATCGAACCTCCCTGGTCTAAGGATCGCTTTGTCTAGATCCCATGGTCTGTTAGTTGCTCCAACTACAATCACGTTCTTCACCTCCCTTAAACCGTCCATCTGTTTTAGGAGCTCCGTCAAGGCGTTCCTCCACTCATTAACTGACCTGCTCCTGGCTATCATATCTATTTCGTCTATAAATATAACCGAGGGGGCGTTATCTATGGCAATGTAGAACTTCTCCGCTATTATCTTGGGGCTCTCGAAGGGGCCTGAGGAGGAGATCTCTTCTCCAGATAACTCTATGAAGTTGAACTTGAGGTCGTTGGAGAGGGCCTTAGCAATGCTCGTCTTCCCAGTTCCAGGAGGACCATATAGGAGGATCCCCTTCACTGGGGAGATCTTCAATTTCTCAGCTAATTCCCTTTTTAAAAGCGGTAGCTCAACTGACTCCCTAAGGACTCTCTTTACCTCTTCTAAGTCCCCTAGGTCATCCCACGTGATTTCAGGTACACCGTAGGTCTTAATAGATATCTTAGCCCTGGAGTACTTCTTAGCTATGGTCTCGAACTTTATTATAGTGGAAATTTGGACTGAGGGTTTGCTCGACTCGATCAAGCTTAAAAAGTCCTCTGTAGTTGGGTTTTGTTTCTTTCCCATTACTTGCTCAGCTATGTTCTTTATGTCTGCAGGGGAAAACCTATCGCTCCTCTTAGCCAAGAGGGAGTAATCTATTCCCTCAGCCTTAATATACCCCCTCCATATCTCCTCCCTTCCCTTCTCATCTGGCAAGGGGACGTAAATTACTTCGTCGAACCTCCCAGGCCTCAAGAACGCTTCGTCTATTTCCTGGGGGATGTTAGTGGCACCTATTATAAGGACTTTAACCTTTTTGTCGTGAAGCTCCTGCAACCTCATCAACATTATATTAATTAGCCTGTGTGTTACCTCGTGTATGTCTTCCTCTCTCTTCATAGTGAGGCTGTCTATCTCATCTATGAGCAAAACTGAGGGGGAAGAGGACTCTACATTATCAAAGTAGGACTCGAGCAAGTACTCGCTCTCACCATACCATTTACTTAAGACGTCGCTTGGCCTTAGCTCAAAGTAACTCCACTTTAGCTTGTTTGCCAGAGCCCTAGCTAACGTACTCTTCCCTGTTCCAGGGGGACCGAAGAGTATAACACCGTAAGCCCCTCTATCCATTACGTTTTTAGCTATCTCCTCTAGCCTTTCCTTCACTCCCTTCTCATCATATATTTCATCCCATGAAACGCTTGGATAAGGAGTAGCATTTGGTTTCCTGTTTTTTGGTTTAAGTGTCATCCCCATCCTCCTACTGAAGACAATGAAGTATATTAAGGGGAAGAGGAAGAATAGGAGTGTTACTATGATCTGGAGGAGAAGTATTAATGTGTTGTCGCTCAGCCCAATTACTATGAAACCTGAGGAATTGTTTGACTGACTTGTTGTAGTGAAGTTACCCAGGCTCATCATTAAACTTTACATTTCCAACTTTTAAGAGTTGAAAATCAAAGGAGTAAGTCAGAAACAAAATAAAGCATTAGGGGCTAGACATTGTTTTGAGTTCATTGAACTTTCATGAATATAACTTAACCTTTACGCTTCCTCAAGGTCAAGGCCGAATTCCTCACGACTTTACAAAAGAGAGGTAGCCACTCTTAAGCTGGATTATCCTCTCATTTGTTTTCTAGTATATCTATTAACAACGCTAACGAACCTTTTCCCCAGCTCTAGTGCTTGATATCGAACCCCTCTAAGGCTGCGAGGAAGTCAATACTAGGAATCGCACTTCTTAACACGACACTTCTTTGGGATAATACATCTATTATGTGTAAATTATATTATTTTTCGACTCCAAAATAACATAAATTTCTTAGTTTAACAGAAACTGTTGAAAACGCGCTAACCTGATTTGGGGAATTATATTGTGGATAGTAACTCTTTTGAACTAAGTCATTAAAACTCCTTCTTGCATGAAAAAGACCTCCATTAGTAGCTCTTTTACTTTAAGGGAGAAGGCTAAAAAATGTAGTCCATCATCTTCTCCTTAACCCACCTTGGATAGTATTCATAGAATTCCTTTGGGTACGCCTTCCTCAGCCCTTCGTAAGTAGCCTTGATTAATTTGGGTTTTCCTCCTTCATCATTTATCACTTTGACTAAACCCTTCTCCTTCAAGCTATTTATAGACATAATTAATACTCCTTCGTCTCCCTCAACGAACTTCTTTATGTCCTCTATATCCATGTATAGTCCTGGGTTAACTAAATAGTCCCTTGCAAGGACCTTCAGCAACTGCACCTCACCTTCTTCCCCTGCCATTAGCTTCTCCTTCGTTATTGACTTCTCAGATACAGTTATAGGAACTTTCAGTTCCCTATGCGGAATCCTCACAGGTTCTCTTAATTCCTCCTTCATCGCCTCCATTGAGTACCTCACCAAGAACCTCCTTATTACTTCGCTAGTTCCCCCTCCTATAGTTAATAGCTTGGCGTTCCTGAATATGGCATCTATTGGATAGAATTTCGTCCAGCCATCTCCTCCCATAGCCTGAATAGCGTCCCTAGAACCTTTCTCAGCTGCCTCAGTCGCAAAAACCTTCAATACGTTCGCATCTATTATAGGGTCAACCCCTTTATCCATTTGATATGCAACGTAGTAAGTCAGAAGCCTCGCTATCCTGTAGTTCATAATGATGTCAGCTAGTTTATATTGAACTGACTCGTATTCAAAAACTGGCTGGTTGAATTGTATCCTTCTTTTCGTGTAGAAAGAGACGTACCTAGCCATTTCCCTTAGCCATCCAACTTGCTGTGCCCCTATTATTAACCTCTCGAAGTTTAGCCCTGAAACGAGTATCCACCACCCTTGACCTTCGTCTGAGATCCTGTTATCCTCGGGAACTTCAACGTTATCCAAATCCAGGTAACCGTTCATAACCCCATCAAAGCCCTGGAGTTCATTTATCTTCTCTATCCTAAACCCCTTTGCCCCCCTTTCCACTATAAATGCTGACAAATGAGAATAGTTCTCCCTAGCCCTCTTACTTCCATCAGTTACAGCGTAAACTATGTAAATGTCTGCCATCCCCGCGTTAGTTATGAACCTCTTCTTACCATTTATCACGTATTTATCCCCCTGTTTAAATGCCTTTGTCTCAGCACCTGCTGCGTCGCTCCCAACATAAGGCTCTGTTATACACACTGCCCCAATAGTACCCTTAGAGAACCTCGGTAACCACTTCTCCTTTTGCTCTTCGCTACCATACATTAAGGTTTGATATAGCCCACCGAAGAGGGTCGTGGTGAAGACTTCTGCAATGGACTTGAAACTGCTCAAATACTCGGTTAAGATAACTGAGCTAGTGAAGTCCCCTCCCATCCCTCCATATTGTTCGGGTATTATAACCCCCCACCACTTTTTCTCAACTATCGCTTTGTGTAAATCCCATGGATACTCGTTCTTCCACAAAGCCTCCTCTGACCTCCACAAATTCTCATCGACGAATTCTTGAACTTCCTTAGCTAATTTCCTATGTTTCTCCTCCCACCAAGGGAACTCCTCCACCATTTTCCCTCGCTATAATTTTCCAAACTCTTATATTTTTTGAACTCCTATCTAAATCCCCTTTCATATGGAGCTTCTTTTCTTTGTATTTTTACTTTACAAAATAAACGGGGCTTCTCATAAAGCAAACTTCTAAAGGGGATTAGGAAGAGAATAAATGCCAGCTCCTTTGAACTAGAAGAAAGTAATTTATCTATAACATAGAGAGATAATAGATGGATAATTCACGTTTAGTTATATCGAAAAGGATCTAAATGGAAGCGCAAAAAGGCTAAGGGAATATTGGCAGAATAAAACTTTCAAGGAAAAAGTATTTAACCACGAGAATTAGATTAACAGAGGTCTGAAGCGTGATAGAAGCGAGGGGAGGAGTTGAGAGGATATATATTTTCTATCATGGTAGTGCAATGAGGAAGGCCTCAATATTTGAGGGCTCATATGGTAGGAAAGGAGATGAAGTAGTTGAGATACCAATGACTTCCTTTTTACTTGAGGGGAAAGACATTAGGTTGCTCTTCGATACTGGAATAAACGACGATATTCTCCTTAACGAAGCTGGGGTTGCAGAGAAGAAGGGGTTTTACAAAATTGGAAAGGAGCTTAGCCTAGAGGAGAGACTCAAGGTACTCAACTTGAAACCTGAAGACATAAACGCAGTTGTGATGTCCCACCTCCACTACGATCATGCAGGGGGGCTTCACCTCTTCTCAGGTACAAAGATACCTATTATAGCACAGAAGAGCGAGCTTGAGGAGGCCTTAACTTATATATGGGAGAGGGAAGAGGAGGAGAGGGCCCTGTATAGGGAAAAGGATTTACCCAAGGGGAGGAACTGGCACACTCTAGACAAGGAGTCTATGGAGTTAATTGAGGGAGTTAAGCTCCAATGGGTTGGGGGTCACACAAGGGGGAGCCAAATACTTGTCCTTAGGACTGTAAATAACAACAACTACATTCTTGCTGGGGATTTATTCCATTTAATAGGGGAATACAGGAGGAGGGAAACAGGGGAGCTCACTTACAATAGGTATAAGTGGGAAGTATCAATGAATTACGTGAAACTGCTTTCCGAGATGGGTAAATACAGGGTTCTATTTTCTCATGATATAGAACTAATTAGGAATTACCCTTTAAGCCCCAAGTACTTGACTTAGTAATCCTCTTCTTTTGTAAATTCAGCAATACTCTTCCTTAAAGCGTTTGTAATATGATAAATTGTAAAAGCTGAAATAGTGGTAAAACGTAAAATTAGTGCATAGCTTGCTAGGATTTACATGTAACAGGTTTTCAAACTTCTCAATACTCTCCAGAACAAATCCTTTTTTAGTTTATTGTAAAATACAATATTGATCTCAACAAACTACTAGATTATGTGATTCATTAGTTCATTTTGCCTTCATTATTAGAGGATTCGCCTTCTTATTTTATGATGTAAATTGTAAAGTATAAGATGATGATCTACCTTACTAAGACACTACTCAGATAAAAGCCTATTCATTAATTGGCTTAAATTTAGGGAGAGATATCTCGTTAGTTATATCTTCGAAAAATACTTCGACTTCCATATCTCCTTTAATTGAATTATTATCAATACCTATCAATTGGGATATTAAACGTGGTCCTTCATCTAATTCAACCAATACTACATTGTCTGGAACTTTTTCTCCCCATCTTGAATTGGGAGTATCTTGAACTATAATCCATGATTTTACTTTTCCTCTACTAGAGCTTTTAACCCATTCGATATTTTCTGAAAGGCAGTAAGGGCAAAATGAACTTGGAGGGAAGAAATGTCTTTTGCAATCCATGCATCTAGGAATTCTCAATTCGTGTTTTCTAGCATATTCCCAAAACGGTTTTGTTTCATGTGTAATTGGAGGAAGTATAATAATCTTACTCATTTAAATCACCTCTATTTTTATTTATGGATAGTATTATAGAATCTCCTCATTGTCTCCCCATTGCACATATCTGCAATTAGGTATTTGCCTTTCTCCAGCTTCCCCTCTTAATTGACGTACCATTTCCACTATACAATTCCATCCTGACATATGACGCTCTGATAAGAGACCTCCTGAAGTATTAATTGGAAGCTTGCCACCAAGTTCAATTTTACCATCACGTCTCCATTCATAGGCTTTTGCGCTTAAAGTAAGTTTATGATCTACCAAAAGGGGTGAGCTGGGCCGTTCTCTTATTTAGGCAGTTTCAAGATCCTCTCACCAATTAAATTCCTAAGTATCTCAGATGTTCCAGCTGCTATTGTCCTCCCCCTTGAACTAAGCATTCCAAGGAACCACTTCTCCTTTACCAGCTCCTCGTAATCAAAATTCTTAACTGCAGCGTTGTAGACTTCCTGGAGTAGTTCTGAGGCCCTCAGCTTTAGGACTGCGCTCTCCTCCCCAAGTTCCTCTCCCCTCCTCAACTTATCTAAGATCCTCTCGTAAAAAGCCTTCAATGCTATTACTTCTATCTCGATGTCCTCTACGTCTATTTTAACCCCCTTGGCCTTCCCCCTGTCCTTCAACATGTTAAGGGTTTTCTCTGAGACGAACATTTGAGATACCCCATTTAGAAAACGCTCGTGGTTCAAAACTGTCATAGCTACTTTCCATCCATCTCCCTCCCTCCCTATTACGTTTTCCTCAGGGACTACAGCGTTCTCAATAAATATACTATTGAACTCTCCCTTTAACGTTATCTGGGTTATTGGTGAGACCTTAATCCCCTCTTGCTTCATATTCACTATGAACATGGTGAGACCTTTATACCTTTCCTCTCCAGTCCTCGCAAGGAGGATCATGTAGTTTGCCAAATGAGCGTAACTGCTCCATATCTTTTGTCCTTTAATTACGTAAGTGTTCCCCCTCTTCTCAGCCCTTGTCTTTAACGAAGCCAAATCGCTCCCTGCAGAGGGCTCTGAGAATCCCTGACACCATATATCCTCAGCCTTTAATATCCTGGGCAAGTACTTGGCCTTCTGTTCCTCACTTCCGTGGTTAAGTATAGCAGGTCCAGCAACCAAAATACCTATAGAGCCCAAACTCCTACCATAAGGAAGACCTGAGTTAGTGAACTCCTCATAAGCTATTAATTCGTAAATGGGATCCATCTCATAACCTCCGTATTTCTTGGGCCAAGTTATCCCTAAGTAACCTGCTTCATAAAGCTTCCTCTGCCAATTAATTAAGAGAGAGTAATCATCTATTTCAGTTGTGTCTATTAAAATCCTTCTATTCATTAGTTCCATTGGGGCATTTCTCCTTATCCACTCCCTAATTGAGTTCCTGAACTCCTCCTCATTCAAGGCCTTCAATTTCCTTATTTCACTGGAATTAAAAAGCTATAGTGAAGGGTAAATTTTCCTGTGAAAACCGAGCAATATTAAAAGGTTAACTAGCTTAAAAGGGTAATCCAGTTTCATTAAGCCTCAATTAACGCATTTAACTGATCAAGGGACAGTTTCTAATAAATATAGAAAGTTTTTGTGAATCATATCTATATTTCTGTTCAGGGCAAAAATCAAAATTTCCTTTATTGCGTAGAATACAAGGATATTGATTTCCTCTCTCTCCCTACAAGAGGGCTCATGATTTCCTCCCTTTGTTCTGAACTACACCCCTCATTTAGTAGATGCGAACATCATGCTCGGAATTAGTTCAATTAAATTTATCTCTTAAAATACATTATAGTACTCACGAGATAGAAATGGCCCTGAAAGGGAACAATGAAAGCCTCATTTAGTCTTCCCGCACTCCTGCATTAATGGTCTCAATTATATCCGGTTTTCCTCAGCCCACTTAATAGCGAGGAGGGATTAGAAATAATAAACTATATCTATAGCATAAAACTTCAAGACATATGGAAAACCCCTCCAAAAGCCAAGCTTGATATTAACTAAAACGAATAGAGCAAACCCCTTTAACTCCTTACCTACTTCCCTTGATTATATTATTTTATCTATGATGGTTTTCAATTTAAAAGCTTGAAGCAAATTACCCTCAATCTTTACCTTCCCCTTCATAGCTACCATCCCTATGTTCTCCTCTCCATTAAATATCTTCTCCCATGTTTCCTTTGATGTGTATATTTTAGCAACTGGTTTTAGGCACTTACCGCTCTCCAAGTTAAACTTACTGTCTATCGTTAAACAGCAACTTTCCTCGTTTGAGCCTAACTCGAATACAGCTTTATACTTGCTCACACTCTTCATAACTTCCTCGTTCTCATTGCATATATTGTTAAAGACTGCCCCTAAAACTTGGCATAAACTTGAGCTCTCCATTCCAGACCTTATTCCGTGTTTGTTCAATACCTTTAAAAGTGCCATTAGGTTCCCCAGTTTCCCCTTGACCTTCAATTCCTTTGATCTAAGGAGGTCAATTAAAGCCCTCTCCCCATTTAACAACTCCTCAATAGCTTTCCTGCTGGATATTATCTCGTTGCTCACTTCTTTTAAGCTATTAAAGTGAACACCTCCTTCGTTGACTTTAACGAAAATTTGCTCCCCATCAAATTTAAACAGTATCCTCAACTCCCCTGTCTCCCTGGTTAAATCCTTGAGTTCTCCCTCTATCCCCTTGAAAACTTTCTCAATCTTCTCCTTCGTGTCCATAGGATTAAAAAAGGATTAGATTAAAAATGTTTTACTCCCCCTTAAAAGACGCCTTCCTCTTTTCAAGAAATGCCTTAACCCCCTCCTGTAAATCCTTGGTGCTGAACATTAAGCCGTTGAGCGCTGATTCCAGAGCTCCTCCAGTCCATATATTGGACTGGTTCCCGTAGTGAACTGAATACTTTATTGCAGTTAAAGCCAGAGGGGGTTTCTCTGCTATCTTCATAGCTAGCTTCCTCGTCTCCTCCTCTAGTACTTCCCCATCGAAGACCCTGTCAACTAAACCTAGCCTAAGGGCTTCCTCAGCGTCTATCATCTCTCCAGTAAAGAGCAACTCTAGTCTCCTAGAGGACAACAACCTCGGGAACCTCTGAGTCCCCCCTGCACCTGGGATTAAACCTAAATTTATCTCTGGTTGCCCAAACTTAGAAGCTTTAGAAGCTATCCTAATGTCAGTGCTCATAGCCAACTCCAGCCCTCCTCCTAATGCATAGCCGTTTATGCATGAGATTACAGGTTTAGTAAGGAACTGGATCTTATTGAAGAGCTCGTGCATCCTCCTCGAATATATCATTGCCTTAAATGGGGTTAAAGAGAGGAACTCGTTAACGTCTGCTCCAGCACTAAAAGCCTTACCTGAACCCTTTATTATTATTACCCTGACTTTCTCGTTTTCCTCCAATTCATCTATAGCGTTGCTCAACTCCTTAACTAAGGAAGTGCTCAATGCGTTGAGCTTCTCTGGCCTATTGAGTGTTATCCATGCAATTTGTCCTTCCTCGCTTATTATTATATTTGATAACCTCCTCTCCATCCTTCACCTCACCATTTCAACTAAGTATTTATCTGGCTCATAATGGTTGAGTTTAGTTAAGTCCTTAAGCCTCCTTAGTTCCTCAACTACTTCCCTTACCCCGTACTCCTTAAGGTAATCTAAGGTGCTCTTAGGCCATCCCAAACCTAACCTACATGCCTTTCCAACGTCCTCAGGAGTTGTAATTCCCTCCCTTAAGAACATAGCTGTCTCATTTATTGCAGGAGATATCAAGGATATTCCCTTAACCTTCCCCGCCCTTTCCTTGGGGATGCTGGGCTTCACGTATTTTCCTGGTTCTGGGTAAGAGTAGAAACCTTTTCCGCTCTTTACCCCGAACTCCCTAGCTCTAACCCTCCTGTTGAATTCCCTACAAGAATACAACTCAAAACCCCTCTCCACCATTATCTTCATAACGTTCTCCTCTACATCTAGTCCCGCGTAGTCTCTCAATATAAATACACCCATAGGGAAACCAAGTTCGTGGATTGCAGTAGCGTCTATGTCCTCAATCGAAAAACCGTTGTCAGCTAACCAACATGCTATATCGTAAACCCTATAAAGGATCCTGTTGACTATGAAACCCACTATATCTTTCTTAACTATTATAGGCTCCTTTCCCATCCTATTGCTTACTACTAATGCCTTCTCCAGTGTTTCCTGGGAAGTGCTTTTCCCCATAATAACTTCCACAGAAGGCATTAAGACTGGAGGGTTGAAGAAGTGCATTCCTATAACCCTCTCAGGCCTCTTAGTTGCCTGCGCTATTTCCGTTATCGGGATGCTACTCGTGTTAGAGGCGAGTACCCCTTCCTTAGAGATTAGGGAATCTGCCTTGGAGAAGAGTTTCTTCTTTGCCTCTACGTCTTCTATTATAGCCTCAATAACGAAGTCTGAGTCTCTCAACGCTTTCTCCTGATCCGTTGTAGTCCTTATCCTTGAGAGAACCTCCTCTACTTCCCTTACCTTCCCCTTTTCTCTTAACTTCTCCAAGCTCCACTTTATCCTCTCCCTTGCTCTATTCAATATTTCCTCTGAGACATCGTTTAACCAAACATCGTATCCAGCAATTGCCGCTAGTTCAGCTATTGCATGCCCCATTGTCCCCGCTCCTACTACCGAGAACTTGTTTATTTCCATAACTTTAGGTTTTCAGGTCAAATAAAAAGCTTTATGAGTATTACCTATTTATCTTCCTCCTACCCTTGAAAGTATAGGCTAAACACACTTTAATTAGAAAGGCAATATTAAATGCTTTAGGGAGGATTTATAGTGAAGGTCTTCATTTATTTAGTTTTATATATTTCATTTAAGGGCTGAACCCCCTTTTCAAGTGGAAACGCTTTTATGGAAATTTTTCACATTCGTTAACAATGATTTCTAAGTGCACCCCATCTGATTTGTGCTAACCTAATGCCTTAACCTCAAAGGGGGATAATGACTACCTTTAATTGGTAAGGTAAGTATTGCTTGAATAGAAATGGGATATGTAAATCTTATCATATTCCTCTGAAGGGGTTACAATCTCAAGGCTTTTCAGCACTGAAGCACTTGAGGGTTGCATGTTTGCGTTGTAATATTTCCTAAACCTGGAAAACCTTATCCCTGGTCGAAGACAATTGCCTCCCCCTATTCTCTATAATTATAAAGTTCTCCCCTATCTTGTTGAGGCCCTACCATACCTTAACTGAAGTGCTGGAGAACCTAGGTGTTCAATAAAAGTCAAAACGGTTAAATACTTTCTAAAGTTCTAGCTATCAAAGGCTCCGAAGGGCAATACTTATCATCAATCTTCGTCAACCAAGAGGAGTTAAGCATATGACTCAAATAATTACTGATTTCAGAGTCTGAAATTGTTATTCCCTCCAAAGCCTCTAGAGCTCTCTTTATTCCACTCCAGACGTTGCAATTTACGGTAGCCCTCATTATTGCGCGATATCTCTCCCTAGCAGTAGCTTTATCAAGGAGGAAGTGGTCGATTTCGCTAAGTATCAATCTCTTAGCTTAAGGTCTCCGTCAACGCTCTATTAAACTCTTTCAATTCATAATACCTGAATCCGAAATATGTCAACCAGCCTGGAATTCCTTCCAAAGCTAAGTAAACTCCCTCATGCTCCTTAAACTGAATATTAATTTCACTGAATCCCCTTTCAAGAAATTCTATTGCCTCCTCTCTACTGAAAGGTCTTAGCTCAACCTTAGAAAATGCCCTCCCAAATAAAGGAGAGTTAGCATCTTCTACCCTTAAGAACTTGTAAAGTAAACCCATCTCTGATCCACTTATAATTATTTTCAATTTTCTTAGGTTATCAAAGGAATAAGCTAGCGAAGGAAGGAGTTTGCTCCCCTCATCTTTCCAAGCTCTTGTGCCTCATCAAGTACGAGGATTACTTTATCCTTTGCCCAATCATTTATTGTCTCCAGTAGAGACGAAAGGCTTCCTCTCCCTTCCCCAACTCAAGTGGACTTCGTTACCCATGATCTTAACCCCTTTAATTCTCTTTATAAAATTCAAGAGGTCAGGGAAGTTGTTGGTAAGTTTATTTATTTCCCTTTGAAGTTCTCACACGAATTCCTTGTAATTTATGTATACTTTCTCTTCATATTTTCTCAGATCCAGATAAATGTAGGGATAACCCAACTCCTCTATCGCAATCCTTATAACTGAAGATTTTCCAGTCCTTCTTAAACCCAAGACTAAGACTATTGGAGACTAAAGGGACTTTACGCTATCTATTTCATTGTACCTATTGAAGAAGTGTTCCCTCCTATGTTTTGGCATGGGATCGGACAGCACTTCAACCCCCAGAAGCTTTATTGTTAATCTAGAATAAGTTTAAGAAATATAGATCAATTTATTACTTTGATTGATTGAATTCCATGCTATCAGGAATTAAACTCATGAGCTATGACTTTTTTAGTAAAAGGTTACCTTATATCATGCGTTAGAGTAAATTTAAAGAGAAAAACGGAATTTAAGGAATATATTTTTGCAAGATTTTTATTTAGTACAATTATTAAGGAGTGGTAAGAGGATGGAGGGAGAAAAAGCTGTAAGGGAATACAAGAGGATAATAGTTGAGAGGGACAAGAAGGACAAAAGGATACTGTGGATAAAGCTCAATTATCCTGAAAGACTTAACGTCCTGGGGAAGAGGATGCTCGATGAACTTTACGAAGCCTTGATTACGGCAGATAAAGACGAGGAGGTGCAGGCAATAATAATAACAGGCAATGGAAGGGCTTTCTGCGCAGGTGCAGACGTAAACGAGTTAACCAAGATGAGCGTTGAGGAAGGTGTGAGGTGGTTCCAAGGGTATTGGAGGGTTCTGGAATTAATAAGGACTACTGGGAAACCGGTAATTGCCTCTGTAAACGGCGTTTGCGTGGCTGGAGGTAATGAACTGGTTATGGCATGTGACTTGGCTATAGCATGTAAGTCAGCCAAGCTAGGCCAACCTGAAGTAAGAGTAGGTTCAACTGCTATGGGCTTAGGGGTTCAACTCTTACCATTAATTGTTGGTGAGAAGAGGGCTAGGGAAATCCTCTTCACAGCAAAGCTATTAACAGCTGAAGAGGCTTACAACTTCGGTTTAATAAATAGAGTAGTCAATGATGAGGAGCTCGAGGAGGAGAGCAGGAAGTTCGCAATAGAGATAATAGAGAACTCCAGCCCCCAGGCCTTCAGAGTAATAAAGGCAGGCCTTAAGTTCTGGACAGACCTCGCAATGATTAACTTACCTATGGCAAGGGAGGTAACGTCAATGGTGTGGCATTCAAGCGAGTTCAGGGAGAGGGCTAAGGAGTTCCTAGAGAAGAAGAAAATGAATCCTAGGAAGTTCAGCGGAGTAACTCCCTGAGGTTAAAACTAGATTTTTACCTCCCTCAATGCCTTAATGAACTCCCCTGAAGGCCTTTTATTCCACACATCTAAGAACACTAGGGAATCTAGGGGGAGCCTTTTTAACCACCCCTTTTCCTCTAACTCTGGCTTCTCAGGGAAAGAAGTTACGTAACCCAATGTCAAATAAGCGACTAAATCGATTTCCTTAGGGATATTTAATATCTTCTTTACTTTCTCCTTCCTAAAGAAGCTAACCCACCCAACACCTATTCCCTCTGCTGTAGCAGCTAGCCATAGGTTTTCAACAGCTAATACAACACTGTATTGACATGTTTCTGGAATGGTCATCCTCCCCAATACATGAGGACCGAACCTCGAGGGGTCACATGTGACAGCTAAGTTCACTGGAGTATCTAATATTGCCTCAACCTTTATTCTCTCAAATATCTTCCTCCTATCCATTGGTAATAACTCCTCGAATGCCTTCCTCTGTTCCTCCACTAGCGCCTTTATTCTCTCCCTAATCTTAATGTCCTTGATAACAATGAAGTTCCATGGCTGTGAGAAACCTACGGAGGGAGCTAGGTGAGCTGCCAACAATAGCTTTGCTAGGACTTCATCTGGAATAGGTTTGTTAATATAGTAACTCCTAACGTCTCTTCTCCTCTTTATAGCTTCATAAACATCCATATGGACAGGTTACCCAAATATTTATATTTTTTATCTGAGGAACTCATCTTGATAGACCTATTGAATAGTTTTATCTCATTTTAGAACATCCATATTAAACCTAACTCCTCTCATAGCATGGATGCTTAATTAAGAACTATTCCGAGCTATTTCTTCCTCCTCATTATGAGCAAGTGTTCTGTGGGAGTCCTTTCATCAGGCATTTTAGTTGCAGGGTTTACCTCAACTTTCGAAAGCCTCCTAGAAACTATTTGGTCAATATATGTAGCTTCATGTGACCATCCCAGGCTCTCGAGGTGTTCCCTTAATATTTCATCTATAGGTATCCTCATCCCCCTTATTTTTACTGGCCCCACGAAAATGCCTATGAAGTTTATTACCTTTTCATGATTGTTATTCAAGAACTTCGCGAGGGAATTGAAATAAGTAGAATATATCTTCAGTAACCCTTTATGTTTTAAACCCTTTATTTCATTTAAGTATTGAACATAAAGTCTACTTTGAATTAAGTCATCCTCCACACTATTATAAGGAATTTCCTTCTTCATAAGTTGCCTTACTTCTTCTTCTGTATGCCCTAGCCAAAACAGTTCTAGTTTAGAGGTTCTAATGTATTCCTGTGCTTGGAGATAAGGAGGAGAAGTCAATAGGGAGTCCACCTCTGTTCCAAGCTTTTCATTTATAGAATCTATTCCGCTCCTCACGATTTTCTTTACCTCATTCTTAGCCCTAATGTTGTTGAATTCGCTTATTTTCTTGACCAGTTTACTGACCTCCTCTAAATACATCTCCTCCATTATTCTAATGTAATCTTCAGAGAGTAAACGTGAAACCCTCTGCTCCGCTTCTTTGCTCTTGAATAGCTTTGGGAACTTAATATCAGCATAGGAGAAATACTTACTTAATTTCATTAAGGGTATAGCAATTAAGGGTTTGAGTTCTTCCTTAACTGCATAATGATAATAACCCCATGCAGTTGAAAGAAAGGACAAGAATTCCTTTGGATACCAATATTCTAGGTTTTTCCAATTAGGAAGGAAAGTTTCCTTATAGCCCCAATCAATTTTCAGTTCTTCTGGTTTAACTTCACCTCTATATGTGGAGGCCTTTATTATTACATCCATTATTGGATTTAATTCCCATAATACGTAGTTCTTCCCAATTATTTCGCATTCTACTCCAACTGTTCCAGAACCAGCAAAGGGATCGAAGACCGTCCCTCCCCCATACTTTTCGAGAAAAAATCTAACAACTTGGGGAATAAATTTAGCTGGGTAAAAGTAAATGCCGTGAGTAGCGTAGGTTGTAGAGGGGATTTCGCTTACTAAAACCCTAAAGGAAGTAGTTAAGTATTTCCCGCCAATATAGCTATCAAGGGTCTCTTGCATTTCTATATTGTAATAACTTTTAAATATTTAAGAGTTGTGAGTAAAAGTGATGTCTCCTATTAAATTCAATGGATGTACTGTTATACTTATTATGGGAACTAATGGATTGTTTATAAGGATGAAGTTTTAAGCAAAAATTTCTGTTTGCCCTATCCTTCATTTATTAATAAACACATTTATGATTGCAAAATTGTATTCCTGTATCTCCTCCTTCTGTTATGAAGTGGAGGAAGTACAAGGGGAAAAGGAAGAACAGTTAATAAAATACATATTAGATAATTGGAAGTATAAAGATTTTGCTGAATTCTATAATGGTGAAAAATATCTTTGTACTTTCTTCTTTAGAGGATACTCGTTGAACGGTCATAATTGTCTTTAGATAAACTTAATAAACATGCTTTTCATAATTACTAGTGTTAATAACCTTATTGCCACATGAAAAACTTACCGAACTTCAACGCGTTCAACTTGAATATACTAAGAGTTTACTCGAAGGATATGTTATTCCTTTACTATGCAATCCTAAAAATTTAGATAAGCTAAGAGAAATATTAAACGATGCAGAAGCCTTTTATTTCGGCATAAAAGGTGAGGAAACTCTATTGTCTTCCATTGGGTCTCATCTATTAATATTCAATAGATTTTTCATAGCTTCAACAGGACCTAGAATAGGTGATTTTCTTGAAAAGGTAATAGAATTAGTTCTTAAGAAAAATAATCTTCAAGTATGGAGAAATATAAATATAAACAGCTTTGAGTTATTCAAGGAATATGCAAGTTCAAAAGAGAGGAGGAATATTGACTTTATCGTTAAAAAAGATAAAGAATTATACTTAATTGAATTAAGGACAAGTGAGCACACTGGTGGAAGAACTTCGCAGGAATCACTGTTGGACAAATTTAAGATTGTTCTCAATTGGATTTTGAGTAAAGGCTATCAAAATCTATTAAGCTTCAATGTATGTAAAATTAATTTAACGATAGCTATATTATATTCTGAAAGGAATTATAGAATTCTTAATAGGGAATACATGAATGAAAGTAGGCTTAAAAGCCTTGTAAGCTATATCTTACAAGAGGATCAAGTATTTGGAAGACTAGATAATCTAGTAAAGCAAAAGGGCTTTAGACCAAATTATAATGATAAGGATGATTTTAAGGAGAAACTCATGAGTGGTAAAGAAATATTGGTTAGCTCGAATAACTTCTCGATATCGTTCAATATATACTTGGGAGAGGAGTTCTTCACTAAGATATTAGGTATTAAATATGAGGAATTCAAAGAGCAAATATTAAGGGAAGTAGGGGAGGATCTAAAGATCTTGTATAGTATAATTCCCTATGAAATAAGGCTATATTTATCTGGAGAAGAGGGGAACTTAATGAGGATATATAATATTGTGAAAAACGAGTGTAAGAAAGATTACGAAGAACTAATTGATTTAATGGAGAAAGATCCTAATCCTGATCAAATATTAAAGAGGAAAGTTAATGAAATAGCTAATAAGATAATTGAAAAGGTTAAGGGCTTAAAGGTAATGGAGGAGGGGGATTTGAATAAGCAATTTGAAATATTTGTTGATTACGTAAAAGCCTCTTTGATAATAATGAAGTTGGGGTGCAGGGAAAAAATGACGGGAAAAGAGAGTTGAGGATATGAAATACTAAAATCCATTGATTATAACGCTCACATCAACTTTTTCTACAAGGAGGTCTTCAAGCCTTTTGGATTAAGTTAAAGGGAACAACAGAATAACTACCTTACTTCTTGTTTGCTCACGTAGTAAATCCCTTTTTCATTATTTTTGGCTTCCTTAGAGACTATAAATATTTTCCTTGAATTTTCAATTATAAAAGCATTCCTTCAATTTAGATGATTTTATAAAATTAAGCAGATCATTATGTGTTCATTTATGGTTACCACCTCCTGTTTTTATTAATATATGAGCAATTAATGAAAAAGAACAGTTAAGTAAATGCATTAAAGCCATTCAATTATTATTATTTATATATCTTGAATCATTTATATAATGGATACTTCATGAACTTTCCGTTTGTCCCTACACTTTCATTTCACTCATTTTATGTTCAATCATGATCGAGCAGGGACTTAGCCCTCAACCACTCGGCAGGTGGGTCATGGGACTCGAGCCCAACGGCATTTGGCTCACAT
>Ga0105117_1000032_pt1 | contig 46734 bp, 54 predicted proteins | sample OSP_15_2_FD_79144 | JGI IMG/M metagenome (GOLD analysis project Ga0105117, IMG submission 79144) | Extremophilic microbial mat communities from Yellowstone National Park, USA - OSPB_Slides-mat_host_7_15 | ecosystem: Environmental > Aquatic > Thermal springs > Hot (42-90C) > Microbial mats ... | reverse complement strand
TAACCTAGCAAAGTACTTGAATAATGAGTATGATGTTAGGATCATTAATCCCTTTATACTAAAGAAGTTCAAGGGTTTTAGGGTAGGAAGAGTGATAAGAATGATGCTAAAAAGCTTGCAGAAATAGTTGTAAGTATGGGGGATAAGTTGATAGTAAGTGATGCTAGGAAGTTAACAAGTCAATGGGATTTTGTTACTAGGAGCTTCTTAACCTTGTAAACACCATCCTTTATAACGTGATAACAAATGCTGGCAAGCTTTCCAGTAAGAGCACAAGTAGCCTTAGTAGCACTCTTCCCCCTAGCAATAAGCCACTCATAATACTCGTTGAAAGGCTCAAGACCCCTAGCAACCTAGATGAATTACAATAAGTTCTAGATCAATTGTTAGATTAAAAATTAGTTATAGATCTCTTTGGCTGAGAAAAATTGAAAAATTCCATAAAATATTGTAAAGAGCAAAATTTATAATAATAAAGAAACAGTCTGCTAAATCTTTAAAGGGGTTTGAATATAGAAGATATAACGTTAGATATCGTTTTAAAGGCTAATTTACCATATGAGTACAGTTTAATATTAACATCAGATAACTCAGAAGCTTTCTTTAAAATGTTATAGTGATGTCTAGGTAGTATTGCTATAATTTGTTCATGCATTTTAGATATCTTTTTTAATGGTTTTATTAATAAGTATACAAATTCTTCCTTCTCCAGTTCCGTCATCATTCTGGGTGGATAATCATAACTATTAAAGGGGTAGCATTCTTCTAGTTCTTTAGGTACTAGTAACATAGGTTCTGATAGGGAGTAAATTTGAACGTAGCTCTCTAATCCACGTTTTTTTATAATTGAATATGCAACTTTATGGGTAGGAGATAGGGAATACGGTTTTACTGCAGTACATGGTAGTATTAATGCAATTTTCTTATAGCTTATCCATGTATTTATAAAGTATTCGTGCCATTTTACGACTACTGGATGTTTAAAAAGATCATCATTTTGTTTAATTATTTTCTCGAAATTAGGACGAATATATTCATAAAGTTCATTGCATACAGAACTCATTAATTTCCTCCTCTATTTCCTCTATATTTTTTGTAGACAACTCTTTGGAGTATCTAATTAATGGATGATTTATTTCGTATTCGGAGTGTAAAAGAACCCATGCGTTAATTAAACTTCTATTAATCCAATTATCAAAACGTACCTCAAATGGATAATGAGTTTTATCTAAAAATGATAGAAGTATTTCTAGTTCTTCCTCATTAGCTCTTCTTGCTTTCCAAACTATTTTTCTCTCACCAACGTATCTCTCTCCCTTACCAGGAATGATTACCATTCCGTGAATTCCCTTTACTCTGTAAGTAGAAGTATCTACACTGTCTGCATTAAAATACACTTTTCTCATAAACGGTGATCCAGCTCCTAGAACATGTATTTTCCCCTTCCACAGTTTTCTCACTAGATGATACATAGCTACTGCCAGCTTCTTATTTCCACTTCTGTTTAATGTCGGTGGTACAATACCGCCAAAGGCTATAGTGTCAGTATAGTTTGTGTAAAAATCAATAGCCTTTTTTATAGATTCCGTGTCATATGCATGTACTACTGGTATGATTTTCTTATCGAATCTAGAATATAAATAATCAAAATTTTTAAAATTAGTTTCAGAAGGTTTATTACAAGGTAAAGGAGGTATGTCTAGGCTCATGTAATAGGAAGCGTTAAGTATTTTGTATTTTTCAATAACCTTATCTAAATCTATATTAATTCCTCTTTTCATTATTTGATACCCACCACTATCAACCCACGTCTCATTTTCCCAAGGTATTTTTTCCCAATTTAACTGATTAATCATTAGTGGAATTTTAAACTCCCAAATTGGAATTTTAAAATCAGGTATACCTAGTATTATCTTCATCCTATTCCATTATGGGTAATACTAAGAAAATATTTTAATCTTGATCACATAATACCTTTATAATTTTATAGAATTAAGAAATCATTAAGTAAAGAATATTACTCGATTTTCTTATCCGCGAAACAACCCATCATCACATCTCAGGTAAGGTTGGTTTCTTCACTGCTTATCATTTTCTTTAACTCATTATTATTAGTTATGCCTACCACTTTCTGTTTGATATATTTTCATGATTAGTTGATGAATAAACGAGCAATAATGCTTATATTTGTTACAATAATTATAACATTATCACATATTTTTAATGCATACACTTTGAATGTAAAAATTTTCAGTCCATTCCCAGTTATGGTAATAGTTAATGATAATCAAGGAGTTAGTGTAATTTCAAGTAATGAAACTTTGAATGTAAACAGTTCAAGTATACAAGTTCAAGCTTATGTTTTATCCTCATACTCCTATACTATTTTCATTAATGGAAATGAAACTGACAGGATTAAGCTCAATTTATCTAACATAAAAGATTATAATTTGACAATAGAAGTTATACCTAAATATTCTTATTTAAGAGTTAACGTAGTAGGTAAAGGATATGTCAATGTAGACTTACCTAACGGTAGTATAATACGCGTGTATAATTCCAGTGTGGTTAAAATTTATAACGGCTCCACTATTTTACTTCAAGCAATAGGTAACTTGCTTAATTGGTCCAATAAAGAAACTAGCAATGTGATCTGGTACTATGTTGTAGGTAATTCATCTATTGCTGCATACTTTGGTAAAAATCAACCTTTAGGAACCATATCTGCGTCTCCCTCTATAAACTTTACTGATATAGCACTTAGTTTATTTGCAGTTGGTTTCTTCTTATTATATAAAATATATTCCAAAAAAGACCAAGATACAAATGGTTGATAAAAAATTTTAAATGTGTAAGAGTTTAAAAAATATTATAATGAATAGTAGATTAAGTAATTCTCGTAGCGGATACTTAAGAAAGGCTGTAGAACAGCCAGTAAATTGGTATACTTGGTCTGAAGAGGCTTTTCAAGTTGCAAAAGCTGAAGATAAGCCTATTTTAGTAGATGTAGGTGCTGCATGGTGTCATTGGTGTAATGTTATGGATGAATTAACGTATTCGAATCCAGAAATAGCAAAAATAATAAATGAGAACTTTATACCAATAAAGGTTGATAGGGACGAAATGCCAGACGTGGACAGAATGTTACAGAATGCGGTATATGCGATAACTGGCGAATCTGGATGGCCTCTTACTGTTTTTATGACTCCAGATAAAAGAGTATTTTTTGGTGGAACTTACTTTCCCCCAGAGGATATGTACGGTAGAATAGGTTTTAAGAAATTACTACTTGAAATTTTAAGAGTATGGAGAGAGGAGAGAGATAAGATATTTTCCTCGGCTTTAGATCCAGCTATTTTAAATCTTCCTTCTGTTAATGCTAATTTATCCCCACATCTTCTGGACGATGCTTTCTCGTATATAACGACCTACTATGATGTAGAATATGGAGGATTAGGTTATGGGTCTAAATTTCCTCATACTATGGTTGATCTCTTATTCTTAAACTATTCAGCTACTAAAGGAGATGATTTAGGGAAGAAATTAGGATTATTTACCCTTAAGAAAATGTATTATGGAGGGATCTTTGATCAAGTAGGGGGTGGATTTCATAGATATACTGTAGATAGAGAATGGAAATTGCCACATTTCGAAAAATTATTGATAGATAATGCGGAGTTAATTTATGATTATTTTACTTATTATATAGCTTTACAAGACGAGGAGATTTTTGATGCATTATCAGCTACAGTGAATTTTGTGTTAAGAGATTTATATATAAGTGGTGTAGGTTTTGCGAACAGTTTGGATGCAGATAGTGAAGGCATTGAAGGTAAATATTATACATGGACTGAAAGTGAACTTAAGGAAGCTTTAGGAGAAGATTTTAGTCTAGCTACTAAGATATTTGATCTTAAAAACACAGTGGAGGTAGAGGGTAGAAAGGTCTTAATAAGAGGCTATGATATAAGGGATTTATCTAGGCTGATGAAACTTAAAACAGAGGATGTTTTAGAAAAATTGAACAATATAAGGTTAAGATTATTAAAGTATAGAGAAGAGAATAGAAAAATGCCATATAAGGATGACAACACGTATACTTATCCTAATGCTAAGGCTGCGGAGGCCTTATTGTACTCTTCACTGGTATTAGGTAAAGGTATTAATGAAGCCAAAATTGTTATAGATAAATTTGATGATAAAATTTCTAGAAGGCTTGATGGTGGAAAGGATGGGTTAATGGAGGATTACTTATCTGCCTTACTCGCTTTAATTTCAGCTTATGAAATTTTGGGTGATGAGAAATATTACGATAATGTTATAGAACTAGGTAGGAAAATTTTGGAATTTAATCTCAATAATTACATGGATACACCTAACGAATCAATTAATTCCATGTATATTAAGGCATTACTTAAGTTATCCCTATTATCAGATGAGTTCAAGATTAATGAGGATAAGATAAAGAGTTTAGTCCCCACACTTACTGAAGAGAACGCTCAATTCATAGCGGGAATAGTAAATTCGATATCTAGTTATATGAATGGTTTAGCTCATATTGTTATCGTAGATGAAAAAGATGGCAAAGCTGAAAGTCTTCATAAGGCAGCCTTATCAACTTATTATCCTTTCAAAGTAGTTGAAAAAGTAGATGATAGTAAAATAGATTACGTATCTTCAATTATAAGAGCTATGATAAAGAGTGGTGAAGGCAAGAGTAGAGTATATATATGTATAGGTAATACGTGCAATATGCCAGTAACCGATGTAGAAAAGGTTAAACAATTGCTTAAAACTAAGCTCTAGCTTTTAATAGTATGGGTAGATTAGAAAATAGAAAAGTTGCTATTATAGGTGTAAGTGAAGGTTTAGGTTATGCAGTTGCGTACTTCGCTTTGAGAGAAGGTGCAAGTGTCTGTATAAATGCTAGAAGTGAAAGTAAGTTAAGGAGAATTAAGGACACTCTTAGTAAGTATGGTAAAATAGAATATGTTGTGGGTGATGTATCTAGTTTAATTACCGCTAAGGAAGTTGTTGATAAATGTGCTTCCTCTCTTAATGGAATAGACGATCTCGTTATTGCAGTTGGAGGGTATATAGAAGATACTATAGAGGATTTGAAAGGTTTAGAGGAGATGATTAAAAATCACATTAAAATACCCCTTTATGTTATTAATTCCTCTTTAAAATATCTCAATGAAGGTTCTAGCATAGTCTTAGTTTCATCAATAAGTGGAGTAGATAAAGCTTCACCTAACCAATTATCTTATGCTATAGGGAAAACTGGATTAGCTAAAGCGATTAAGATTTTAGCCTCAGAACTTATTAAGAAGGGAATTAGAGTTAATGGTATCGCACCTACATTTATAGATGGAAATTTTGAACCTGAAAGAAACTGGAAAGTATATAGGAAGTTAGGAGATCCTAAAGCACCGCCAGAGGATTTCGCCAGAGTTGTTATTTGGTTATTAACCGATGAGTCTGAATGGGTAAATGGAGTAGTTATACCGGTCGATGGGGGTGCTAGGTTAAGGAGATAGGTGGTAATTATGGATAATATTCAGTATTTACTTAAAGGTGCAGAAAATCTGTGGAATAATTACGTAAGACATGAGTTTGTCATTAAAATGAAAGAAGGTACATTACCTCTAGATATTTTTAGATATTATTTAATCCAAGATGCAAAGTACGTTGAAGATATGTTAAAGGCAGTTTTATTAGCTTCTAGCAAAGGGCCAATAGACATTGTAACTAAGATTCTTCAATCTATATTTTATTCCAGAGATAAGGGTTTAGAGACTAACAAACAGTTATATTCCAAATTAGGTATAACGATTGATGAGATTAGAAAAACAGGTTATAATTTGGTAAATTACGCTTATACGAGACATTTGTATTACTATGCAAACATAGGATGGAATGAATTTTTAGTAGCGTGGACTCCCTGCATGCTAGGATATAGTATTATAGGGGATTTTGTAATTGAAACTTCTCACGAGATTTACAAGTTATGGGCTACCTTTTATTCGTCTCAAGAATATAAAAGAAGGGTTGACGCTATATTAGAGGCACTTAATAACGTAAACATAAATGAGAGTATTCTTAACATATTTATAACGAGCATAAGGTTTGAGATAGGATTTTGGGATTCAGCCTTAAGGAAAGAGCCAACGGTGTATTGATGTGAGTAATAATTGGATAAAGGATCTTAGTTTTCTATTAGAATGTTCAGATAAGGAGTTAAAATTAAATATAAACGCAAGTAAATATGTTCTAGATTTTCAATTAATTGATAACAAATATAACGTTTCATTATTTTCATCTGATGGTGTTAGAATATCATTTGACGGAAATAGATTATTTGATATGCATAATTTAAAGATTGTAAAGGGGGATAATGCTAAAAATTATATTACAAGATTATTAAATGATTTTAGGGAAAATGTTATAAAAGAAATAAAAGAGTTAGGAATAAAATATGGTATTCCAATTAAACTAGTAGAGGAAATTCTTAAGGCTATATGTGAACTTAATGTGGATATATCAAATTGCCTAGATTTTAATACTAATTTAGTATTTATAAATTTAACTAATGATTTTTTGAGACAATCTTCTCAATTAGATGTTAAGAAAAAATTGGAAATTGTATTAAGTAGAGACAACTGTATAAAGGCAATTATTAACTTAGATAACTTGTCAGAAAGTGATATGTTTTTAATTTCTACAGATTGTAAGAATTTTAAAGATGATTTGGAAAATTTTACAAAATTCTTACACAATTATAGATCATTTAATGAAAAATATTCTGAACTTATAGATTATCTTAGCAAAAGATTAAGAAATATATAGATAACTTAAATTAAAATTTTAGTTCCTTCAATACTATATTTTTTAAATTCAAGTCCTAATCTTAGTAATAGTTCCATAGCGTGTTGAGTAATGTCTGGAGCTACTAATATTCCTCTTATTTTATCACCTTTCATTTCCCTAAAATAAATGTAATATCGATACAGTTGTGAAACAGCCTGTAATTGAGCTTTACTTCTTTTTACTTCTATTACTACAATTTTTCCTTCCTTATCAACTCCAATTAAGTCAACTTTCCCATAGGGTGTCTTGTATTCTCTCTCAATGGGCCTAAAACCATCTTCTATAATATAAGGTTCTTTAATTATCGAATCAACTATATCAATTTCCCTTCCCTTTATTATAAAGTCACCATTTTCAACTTTTGAAGTAGTTATGTAATAAATTTTATTAAGTAAAATTTCAATAACTTCCTTTGGTTTTTGCCTTTCTGCGTGTACGATGAGAGGAGTTTCAGTTAACCTTATCTTAGTACCTGGTGGCTGCCAATTTAATGGCTCACGTTTTACACTTTCATGGACAATTACGGTCCCATCGGGTTTTATAATAATTAATCTAGGCGAGATTGATGCTTTAGATTCTGCTCTTCCCTTATACCAGACTTCACAGTTCGAGAATATTACTACGAGTTCTTTATATATTTTATCTAGTAGAAAGTGATAAGCCTCAGAACTCTTAGGTTCTAATAATACTGAATACACAGTATTACCTTGTCACAACGCTTAAATATTTTATTGATGTTCTCATCACTAATGCAATATTACGCTATTATAATTTATGCTCTTGTATTACTTATTGATGTTCTCATCATTTTGCAGATTATTAATGAAAATAATATGAAAAAGATATCGGGCAATTTCGAAGGTAAGGTTTCCATAATAGTTCCAATAAAAGGAATTGATGAGAAATTAGAGGAAAACATCCGTTCTTTACTTACTCAAGATTATCCTTATCCTTATGAGGTTATATATGTTGTAGATAAAGGGGATGAGGTTGAGAGAATATTAAGGAAATATAACGTAAAAGTAGTCTATTCACAATACAATTGTGATCAATGTAGCGGTAAAATCAGAGCGCAGTTAAGCGGTTTATTAAATGCATTAAATGATATAATAGTTTTTGCTGATTCGGATACATGGTATCCTAAGTATTGGTTAAGAAACTTAGTTTCTCCTTTAGATAGATATACAGCAACTACTACATTTTCATGGCCTTCTCCATCAAGACTCACACTAAAAAATCTAATAAGAGCTGGATTTTGGACATTAGGTTTTGAGTCTCAATCATTAGAAAGTTCTAGATTCTTATGGGGTGGTTCAATGGCATTTAAGAGGGAATTTTTTGATAATGAAGTTATAGATGAGTTGTCGAAAGAGTGGTGTGATGACTGTACTTTAACTAGAATAGTTAAAAGAAGAGGTGGAAAAATTGGTTTCTTCATGAACGCTATTCCTCTAAATGTATACGATGAAAATGAATTAATAAAGTGGTCTTCTAGACAAATAGTAACAATATTAGCTTATTCGCCTAGAGGTGCAAGAGCGTATTTAGTAGCTGGGATCTTTTTTACTTTTATTCTAATTTATTCCATAATATTCTATAATATCTTTACTTTTACACCATATATTTTATGGATAATTAAAAATTTATTAAGAGGTATAAGTTATTTCAAACAAGCCATAGTAGCTTCTTTAATGACCGTTATAGCTATTCCTTATGCTTTAGTACTTTTATTATATAACTGGAATAATAGGGTAGTTTATTGGAGAGGTAAAAGATATGTAGTTAAACCTTTAAGTGAAAAATAGAATAAATTACTGATGCTGATGTTCTACCCCTGAAGATTGATGATTGAAGGCGTGATTCTGAGTGATGAAGCCGAGTACTGTTGAGGGGTGATATAAGGACCACTGCTGATGGTGAGGTAAATGGTTAATGTTGAGGTATATTTAAATGTTCGTTCATTAAAGGAAAGTCTACGAAATTTTACTGTTGAAGATGAAGTAAATGGATGGACTATCGTAAAGAATAAAAATAATGAAAAATATATAGTCAGAGATTTTGATGAGAGTTATTCAATTTTAATTTATGTTGAAGGATTAGAAGATGATATATTCCAGGCTTTCTCTAATGAATTATCTTCAATAAAAAAACTTAAGGAAGTTCTTTATGTTCCAGAGAGATGGAATGATAGAATAGATTTGAAAATAGAAAGTAATAAATTAATGACAACACCTAGTTTAGACTTAGAATGTATAACTGGAATAGAACTGTTAAATTCTATTATTAAGAGTAAGGGTTTTAGATATGAGAAAATAGATGAATGCTTAGTAATTATAGAAATAGAGATAACAAGGCCACTTTCCAGTATATTATTAGATGGCTATATAAATTTGTTATATCATTCGTTAAAAATGTATTATAAAATTAAAAAGGCACAAGAGGACGTTTTATTGAAAACTGCTCTAGAGTATATGAAAAGTATATAAAAGTGATTAATGTGTGTTAAGAGTGTGTTATGGTTATTAATGACTACTGGTAAGTGCAATTTAAAATGTGATTACTGCGGAGGTTCATTTCCAAATGATATAGTGCCATATGAATCTAAATACGATATAAGTAAACTCAAAAATCTTATAGAAAGGGATAGTGAAGCCACTGTAATATTTTATGGAGGAGAACCTTTACTTAATCCCAAATTTATTATTAATGTTATAGATAATATAAAGGCTAAAAGATATGGAATACAAACCAATGGTACTTCTATTAGATTATTGCCGGAGAAATACTGGAGAAGGATAAATGTTGTACTACTCTCTATAGATGGTCGTGAAGAAATTACAGATAAGCATAGGGGTAAAGGTATATATAAAACTGTAATAAAATCTGCTGCCTATCTTAAAAGCTTAGGTATAGAGACTATAGCTAGAATGACTGTTACACAAGATTCTGATATTTACGTAGATGTGATGCACTTAATTAACTTAGGATTATTTGATAAGGTTCACTGGCAACTTGACGTTATATGGAGTGAGGAATGGAATTTTAAAGAGTGGGCTTACTCTTCATATTTGCCAGGGATAAAGAAACTTGTAGAATTCTTTTTATCTAAACTGGAGGAGGGCATAGTAATAAAAATAATACCAATATTGGGAGTTATAAGTGCTCATTTCTTCAGTGGCTATAGGGGTTCTCCTTGTGGTGCTGGCTATCTATCTGTTACTGTTACTCCAGATGGGAGAATACTATCTTGTCCCATAGCTGTAAGAGAGAAATGGGCTGAGTTAGGTAATGTAAATAAGGGTTTTAAATTACTAGAGGATCCTTTGCCCGAAGATTGCAAAAAATGTGAGTTTAAACAATATTGTGGTGGAAGATGTCTATATGCTCAGAAGGAAAAATACTGGGGAGAGGAAGGTTTCAAAATTGTTGATGAGGTTAATAAAGAATATTTGAGAATAGTATTATCTATAATACCTAAAGTTCAAGAATTGATTAAAGGGGGTACAATAAGATTAAGTCAACTATATTATAATCCAATTTTAGACTCAACTGAAGTTATACCTTAAAAACTCATTTCCTAATATATATAAGATGAGTATTCAGCTACAAGATGGTGAGAAACTATTAGATATGATAAAAGATATGCTAAAAAGCGCTACATCTTCTATTTTATTAGTAACTTATAAATTAGATCAAGATAGTGCGTCGGAACTTTTAGTTAAGGCAGCTAGTGGAGTTGAAACTGTAGTAATAACCAGTGATAAAGATTGGGCTAGGTGGCTTAATAATCAGCGTGATTCGTATAAAAGGGATGAGGAAATTAAGTTAGGTAACGAACTAAAGAGAGCTCAGTTACTATATGTACAAATATTATATTTTGTGATACTTATTTCCTTTGTTATAGCTGGAATTGATATTCTTCTATTTTTTATAATTGGTAATATGATATACATAGATTTAATATTATCTATAATAGCTATTATTCTAATCATTTACTATGGATTAAGAAGAAGGAGACAATTATTAACTCAAATAAATTTATTAAGGGAAAATTTCCAAAACTTGACTCAAGAAATAAATCAAGTTAGGGGTAAAATAAAGGAAAAGTTAAAGATTATTGAGACTAATAAAGAACTTACGTTTTCTGTATTATCTTGTGATGATAGAACTATAATATTTTCAGCGCCTTTTAAATTATCAACTATAACAAACTCAGTACACATTGTAACCGAAATAAGCAAAGAATTTCTTAATCAAGTAATAAATTCTTTAAAAAATTAAATAAAGATTAAACAATAAGAGTAAGGATCATAGTTAATTAAACTATAAGTTTGGTTTACGATATGATATACTTAATGTGATTTTTATTTATTATAATACCATTTCAAGATATTACTTTATAAGCTTATACTAATTCTCATATTGATCAGAATTTATAAAATATTTTCGTGATATTTTAATGTGTGATTATAATTTATATTAAACATTAGAAGACAGTAATTTTTGATATAATTCATCTATTTTTTCTACTAGCTTTTCGTTAGTTATTCCTCTAATAAAAGCCATTATTGCAGAACCACCGGCACCTACACCCTCTTTTACATAACCCATTTCATAAGCTTTTATTCCATCAAACTTAGATATTGAGAAATTTAGCATACTTACTAACACCTTAATTCCTACTTGCTTAGATAAACCTAACATGTCAGCAGATTTATCTTCAATTATCCACTTAGTAGTACCTATTACTATATCATGAATTTTATTCTTATTTAACTCTTTAATTATAGCCGCTGCTGCTACCATTTGTGTTCCTCCAGCCAATAAAACTTTACCCTTAAATCCCAGAGATATAGACGCTACACCTAATAGCACGGGATCTGAAACCTTAGCTAATTTCTGATTTAAGTCAGTTGGTAGGCTTTTTAATGCTTCAAGAACAACTCTTCTTTTTAACTCTTTTGGATTGTCTGGGGATGCAGAACTAACCTTATCTATTGCATCGTATCCTAAGGCAGATAATGTGGCCATTGCGGTAGTTGTACCTGCTGGTATAGACTCACCAATAACGAGGACTTTAAAAGCGTTGGATAACTCTTCTCCCAATCTCATTCCATTCTCAATTATATTATTTACTTTTTCTAATGATAATGCGTATTTTCTTATATCTCTTCCAGGTTCTCCTTGAAGGTCAATGAATGGAATTTTAGGTATTACTCTACTTCCAGCGTTAACTACTAGTTTAAAGGGATTAATAAATGAGAGTGCAGCTCTAGTCACAAGGGCCGGCGTTGGTATTCCAGAAGGACTTACTGGAATAGTATTAATACTTTTACATTTTCCTAGTATAATATATTCAGCGTCAGCAGCAGGTGTGAAGTGTGTTAACTCTGGTGTAGCTCCAGCTATAGTTATTCCAGGTATTAGGCTTATATCTGTAGTGCCAATAACGAGAATATATGCAAAATCGTTTTTGAAATCATTTAAATTTACATCTCCGAATTCTTTAATCATCAAAACCATATAACTTCGTTTCTTATATATAAAAATTGTGAGTTTTTGGGATTATTATAGGATGGTCGAACAAGGTACATTAGTAGATTTTGAAGAGTTTAAGCAAAATAGTGAGTTAAAGGAAAAAGTAAAAGAGGGAATAAAGGGAATGTTAAAAATCTTAACTTCCGAAATCTCTACTATAATTAAATTTAACTCTTATGAAGAAGCGGTGTGGCAATTATTAAGGCTTAATATAATTTCAGCTTCATTAGCTCAAGAATTGTTGGATATATTTCCAGTAATTAATAATATTGAAAATGCAGATGATATTATACTATATTCCATGCTTGTAAGAATCATGGAAGATATTGAAGAGACTCTAATAAAGATAAGTGAATATAAAGGTAAGATTTCTAATTCGAATAGTTTGCAAGTTTAGCTATTTTTTCTATAGTTTTTTGTATTTCGTCCTCCGTATTATAGAAGTGCGTTGATATTCTTATTCCTTCTCCTCTAGGTGAAACAATTATATTATCATTAGCTAACTGCTGGACAACTTCCCTTGCTTTGTTTAATTTTATGACAACTATTCCAGCCCTCTTATTTTCTGGTGTAATGACTTCTAAATTATATTCCTTCGAAAGCTTAATTGCATATTGGGAAAGCGATAAGACTGAATTCTCTATTAAATCCATATTATTGCTTATTATTTCGCATGATTTTGAAAGGGCTAAATTCGCAGCTATATCTATTGTACCTATCTCAAATCTTCTAGGTCCTTTTTCTAGGTTAAAATTAGTTGGATCAAATTTTAAATATTCAGTAGTAGTTTTCCATCCATAAAATGGAGGATCTTCAATAAGTCCCTTTTTAACGTATAGGAACCCTGAGCCTTGAGGGCTCATTAACCACTTATATCCTCCGGCAACTGCAAAATCAATATCAAGTTCTCTTACATCTATCCTTATAGCACCTGCACTTTGGATTATATCTAAAAGTACTAATGCTCCGAATTCCTTTGCCTCCCTTACAATTTTCTTTACATCTACTCTTAATCCTGAATTAAAGCTTACGTGACTAATTGCAACTAATCTTGTGTTTTTATCTATATTTGTTAAAATATCTTCTTCAAATGTATAAGGATTTGTCTTAACTAGATTAATTTTTACTCCTTTCTTGCTCAATTTTAAAAATGGATAAACTACTGCTGGGAATTCTAAACTATCAGTTACTATATTCTCACCTTGTTTAATATCAAGGCCATGTGCTACTATATTTATGCCATAACTGGTATTTGGTACAAGTGAAATCTCTTCTGGATCAGCATTTATTAGATTTCCTATATTTTTTCTGATTTGAAATAATTCATCAGCCTCTTCTCTATTTGCTGCTATACTCCCCTCATTAGATATCTCATATAAATATCTATAGGCCTCAAATAGTGAAGGTAATGGAGTAGGTGAGATTGCAGCATGGTTAAGGTATATGTATCTTTTGGTAGCTGGTACTAATTCTCTAAACTCTTTAGGATCTCGTAATCTCATTTTTTATCTCCTTTATTACTTCAGCATCCTCTAATATAGTCTCATCTATTTCCTTCCCTAATAGTATATCTCTAAGAACTCTTCTAACTATCTTACCACTTCTAGATTTAGGTAATCTTTCAACTTTATATACCTTATCAATTACATATATAGGTCCTAGGAGTTCCTTTACTTTTCTAATAATAGTTTGCTGGTCTGCGTTTCCTACATAAAAAACTACCAGTTTTTCTCCCTTTATTTCATCTGGTATACCTACGGCAGCAGATTCTATAACACCCTCTATGGAATTTATGACACTTTCGACTTCGCCGCTTGTAATTCTGTGGCCAGCTATTTTAATCATGTCATCATCTCTTCCAACAATTTTTATATATCCATTGCTATCAATTATTGCCAGATCACCAGTTTCATGCGCATTAAATTTCTTAAAATAGCTCAAGAACTTATTTTCATCCCTCCAGATACCTATGAATTGTGTAGGGAATGGATTTTTAGACACCAGATAACCTACTTCATTTCTTACACTAACTCCCTTTTCATTTAACGTGTCAAGTAATGCTCCTGGGAAAGGTAATCCCGCATATCCTATTTTAGGTTCTATTCCATCTAAACTGTAAGGATATCCAGCAACATATCCTAACTCAGTTTGCCCGTATACATCAGTAACTTTATCAGCGTATTTTAATGCGTATTTCCATGACTGTTCATCCATTATTTCTCCTGCTGTAGCTATAAATTCAACTCTAGGTAATCTTACATCTAATTTTTGTAGAGTTCTAAGTAAAGTAGGTGATGTAAATAGTACTTTTGGTTGTAATTCATCAATGATGTTAGGTAGCCTACTAGGAGGATAATCTGGTGCTCCCTCCATGAAAGCTAAGGTTGAACCATGAGTCAATGTGCCATACATTATTCTAGAAAAGGTTATCCAACCTACATCGGCAGTAGTTAGTACTATGTCATTACTTTTTAAAGAGAACATAAGGTCAAATACTGAGTAATTACCTACCATCCATGCGCCATGTGGTAGTATTATACCTTTAGGTTTTCCGGTAGTCCCAGAAGTGTACATGATTTTAAGTGGCTCGTTACTCTCTACTTCTTCAAAGCCATTGAATTCCGTTGGATAGTCAAATTCCTTATCCCTAGGTATTATTATATTTGAGAGTTGTGTATATAGCTTTATTTCCTTACCTCTTCTGTAAGTTTTGTCAGTTGAAATTATGAGTTTAGGTTCAAGATCTTTTATTCTACTCTCTATTGCCTGAATACCTAACCCTGCAAATATTAGTGTATAGATAATACCTAATCTAGCACTAGCTAATATTGTAGCTATTGTTTCTATGGTATTCGGCATGTATATAGCTATTCTATCTCCCTTCCTTAGTCCTTTATCTAATAGTAGTGATGCTATTTTTGAACTTAATTTATTTAATTCAGTATAATTTATTTCTTCTTGCCTTTTATTCTCTTGATAAAATATTAGCGCTTTACCTCCATGATTAAGTGCATTATAAGCTATATTAGTTGTGCTATTTACGAACCATTTGGCTATTGGAATGTACTTATCTTTTAGTATAACTTTATCCCATTTTCTAAAGAAATATAGTTTCTCAGCGAAGTTAGCCCAATAGTCTTCAGGTTTTTCTAATGCAAATTCATATAAGGTTATATAATCCATAACTTTACATACTTCTACTCTAATTTATTTTTTAACGGATATATTTATCCTTCTAAAACCAATATATATCCTAATCAATATATATTTAATTCGAATAATTTTCATAAATAATTAAATTTCGATTTTCCTCTTTATTATTTCTCCCCCACAATAAGGGCAGTTTAAGTAATATTTATCAAATTTCTTTTTACAATCAATACATTCATATACGAATTTAAAACTCTTTTCAACTTTCTTATTTAATTTTACTGAAGAATATTGTATTCCTAAATATTTCAGTACATTTTGAACTGAAAGATCATCAGTGAATACTATTGAAGGGCGTAAATCTAATGCAAGAGCTATAACAGAAATATCAGTTCTTGAAAGTCTTCTTTCATTTAATTTTTCTAAAATCTTATTAACGATCTTATTACTATTTGGTGACGGTTTCATAACTATTACTTTGCCAGTTGATATCGAGATCTCTAGATTAAACCTTGACGAGTTATCCTTTATCTCATCTATAACTTCTTGAGTAGTATAAACTTTATTTAGAGATAATTGTAACCCTGCTAAAAAGGCCGAAGTATCAAACACTATATGCATGTAGTACTTCTCCTATTAAATCAAGATTATAAAATCTTAATATTTTCGCTTTTGTTTGAGATGGTCTAATAATAATCTGCTGATTAGTTCTAATTAACGTAGCTATTTCTCCATCTACTACTACTCTTGCTGTTTGCGTATAACCCTTATCCTCTAATTTAAGCGTCAATATTTTAGGTGGTATAACGACAGATCTTAAATAGTAAAAGATTGGATTAACAAATATTATTTCTATAGCTTGTAAATCCTTATATAAGAGGGAACTCGTAATAGATAATCCCCATCCACTACTTCCTTGAGGAGTTGATACTAATACACCATCACCTTCTACAGAAACCCTCTCGTTATCGAAGCTTATCCCTACTTTTATGGCTTCAGGTCTATCATAAAGTATTCCAGCTTCATTAAATGCCAATTCAATTTTATTATCTGTAATAATTTCCAAGAGCATGTATTCTTCTTCCCTATAATCTCCCTTTTTTAGCCTCAGTAATACATCCTCAATTTTATCTGGCGGTACATCCATTAATAGTCCTCTTCTTCCAGCCTTTACTGTAATCACTGGTTTACCTTCTTTAACTGCCCTTAACAATGTTCCGTCACCGCCAACTGCTATTACGTAATCGAAATTCTTATTATCTATCTCAAACCCTAATTTCTTTGCAATTTCCTTTATCTTTTCTACAGTGTTATAAACTTGTGGCGATGGTTTACTAACTATCTTTATGTTCATATCTACTTTCATATCTACTTTAAAACCTATAATATTCTTCCTTAACAGTATACATTCTTTCTCGCTATTAGAAAAAATATAATTATTAATTTATTATTTTAGAAATAGATATATTACGGTTAGTATTGTGATAGCATTGAGAAAGATTTATAATAATATTCACATGTTTCATTCATTGCAGTGAAAGGTATTAGAATTATCATAGCTAGAATTATATACGCTATTCATTGGTTTTATTTAGCCCCGCTTATACCATATTTAATAAATAAACTGGATATCCCCATCCAACTAGCTGGGCTTATACCATTCTCCTTCTTTTTAGGATCTGGTATCATGCAAGTCCCCTCAGCTTACATATCAACAAGGATAGGGCTGAGAAATACCCTATTAGTGGGGCTCTTAGTTATGAGTATTTCACCACTTATGGTCAGTTATTCAAGGACATTTAGTGAATTGCTTTTATCTTATCTTATCGACGGTATAGGAGCTTCTATGTTCTTTTCTACAGGTGGAGGAATGTTAGCTTTTCTAAATAAAGATTCTCCAGCTTTTGCATTGGGTATTTATAATGCTGCTTTTGCATTAGGAGGTTTAATCGGTTTAAATTGGTACTTAATATTTAAAAATGATATATTATTATTTTATATATTATCTTTTTTAACTTTAATATCACTAATTATTAATATATGTAATCCAAATTTGAAACCCAAATGGAATATAATAAAAGATTATAGAATTATATTGCTAGGTATATCAATATCTGGAATTTGGGGAGTATATTATGTTATAGGAGAATTATATCCAACTTTTGCATTTTATTATATGCATTTAAACATAACTAATTCTAGTTTATTCACTTCATTTCTTCTTATTTCATCTGCAGTAGGCGGTTTATTAACATTTATGGCGGATAAGAGAGTTAAGAAATTTAATTTATTGATAGTTTCTTCAATACTGGGCACGCTTCCATCATTGTTACTCTATACCAATATTTATTACGCTGGAATAATAATTACTGGAATTTTTAATGAATTAGCTATTTCAGTAATGTATTCTATAATTGCGGTTCTTCAGAAAGGTGAGAATAGTACAATGGGTCTAGCATTAGTTAACTCGTTGAACATATTGATTGGTATGAATTTCGAACCATTGGCTTCCTATTTCGGCTATTATATGTGGATAATAGTTAATATAGTTGGGCTCATGTTATTTACTTTAATAATACTAATTAGACAGAGTATCTCAGTTTAACCTTAACTTGAAATACTTTACTCTCATTAATTAATTCTAATTCACCAATTTGATTAAGTAATCTTATTTTGAAAACTTTTTGTTTAACTCCACCGTTTATCCTTATTGTTATCCAAGGGTTAACTCCATATACTAAGATTACTGTTTTTCCTGATATCTTTACAGTTTTACTACTTGATGGAAATAAAATAATTTCCTCTTCAACATATTTATCTCCTGCATATTTCATTCCCTCATTTATTAATACATTATAATATTTAAACCATAAGTAAGTTAAAATAGGCAAAGGTATTATCAAAATCAAGGTAAATAATTGAAACGATTGAACCACAATTAACATTATGGTATCTGGTAATAAAAATTTGCATTAAGGTTTAAATAGTATAAGTACTAGAAATCTATGGGTAGATCTGAATGAGTGAATACGACATGATAATAATAGGAGGAGGTCCAATAGGTCTTTTCTCAGCTTTCTATGCTGGATTAAGAGATATGAAAACATTACTAATAGATGCACAAGACGAATTAGGAGGACAGCTAGTTACATTATATCCAGAAAAGACTGTTTATGATGTAGGAGGAATTCCAGGAATTCAAGCTTATGAATTAGCTCAAAGACTCGTAGAACAGGCTAAAATGTTCGGTCCAGAAATTAGAATAAATGAATGGGCTGATTGGATAGAGAGAACTAACGATAATATGTGGATAGTAAAAACGGATAAGGGATCTTATAAAGCAAAGACAGTTCTCATAGCTGCAGGTATTGGGAGAATAACCCCATCTAGATTAGGAGCTAAAGGAGAAATAGAATATGAGAATAAGGGTGTATATTATACTGTTAGAAGAAAGAAGGATTTTGAAGGAAAAAAAGTACTCATTGTAGGAGGAGGAGATTCGGCAGTAGACTGGGCTTTAACGTTAGCACCAATAGCTAAATCTGTAACTCTAATCCACAGAAGAGACCAATTTAGGGCTCATGAAAGAAGCGTTAAGGAGTTATTTAGAGTTGCCAATGTATATGTATGGCATGAATTAAAGGAAGTAAAGGGCGATGGAAATCAAATAACCCAGGCTATAATATTTGATAATAGGACAAAAGAAGAAAAAGTGTTAGATGTGGATGCAGTTATTATAAGTATAGGCTATAAAGGAGATTTAGGTAATATTCCAAAATGGGGATTAAATATGAAAGGCAGGGATATTATAGTAAATGGAAAAATGGAAACTAATTTACCAGGTGTTTATGCAGCTGGTGATATAGTTCAACAAGTAGATTCTCCTAAGCTCGCTTTAATAGCTGTAGGTTTTGCACAGGCAGCAATAGCTGTTAGCGTTGCTAAGAAATATATTGAGCCTAATGCCTCATTGTTCGCTGGTCATAGCTCAGAGATGGATAAATTTAAATCTAAGTAATTTTTTAAATTTAATATATATATATAAAAACGATTATTAATCTTTATTTTGAATTTCTAGAAGTAGTGTGAAAAAGTATAAACTCTAAAATGGTTTTAAGTTTATTATTAAGAAGAATATAACTGCGAGAATTAGTTAGTTTTTCTTAACACGGTGAAATTATGAAAACAGAAAGGCTTAATAAGATTTTCCGTGGCGCTAGAAGTTTCTACATAATAGGCGATATAGCTATTGTGACTCCTAAAAAAGTTGAGATAGATTATAAGTCATTTGCAAGAAAGATTATGGAAAATCATCCTAAAATTAAAGCGGTGTATTTGAAAAGGAAAGTGAGTGGCGGATTTAGAATTAATGATCTAGAATTTTTAGCTGGTGAAAAAATTACTACTACAGTGTTTAAGGAAAACGGGATAAGGTTCTATGTTGATATATCTAAAGTTTACGTTAATCCGTCATTGGGAGGAGATAGGCTGCGTAATGTAGAGTTATTAGATGATAATCGCATAATACTAGATGCTTTTACTGGTTACGGTGCAATAGCCTTAAATTTAGTTCATAAGAAAAGGGTGTACGTTGTGGCTGGTGATATTAATATTGACGGATTGTATATGTTAAAAAAATCTTTATCTTTAAATAAGATTAAAGGGTTAATTGATATTGTAAATTACGATGCTTACAATTTGCCATTTAGAGAAAAATCATTTGATTTAACGTTTGCGGATAATCCCACAATGATAGTAGAGTTTAAAGAAGAGCTGTGCAAAGTATCTAAGAATGTTGTGTTTTATTTTTTGACAAATTCTGAGGAAGATGCAACTCAAAAATTAGGTAAGGCTAATTGGACTAGAGTTAAAGATTATTCTAAGAATCTCTTCATCTTTAAGGGGAATGTCAGATGCCAATAAATATATTTCACCCTCACTTCCTTTTTTAAGCTCATCTATGATCTCTCTTTTTATATCTTTAGCGGCCTTATCTGAATTTATCATTAATGTAGCATCTTCTATAAAATTAGATTTCCTTAAAATTATCTTCTTTTCATTTCCCAGAATTAGTCGCGAAGATCCTTTACCATGGACTATATCTATGAGATCATTTACCTTAATAATTACATATATAAAGCTATTATCATTTCTTGCTAATTTCTTGAAATTCTCATTTATATCTTTAGCTCCTTTATTAGCCATTATTCCTATAATACAGTCCCCTCTAATAGTTAGATAGTTATCCTTAGTTATCTCTAGCGTACTCTTATGCAAAGCCCTTATATTATAATGACCCCTTATTTTTATCTTCTCTAGACTCATCAATTTTAGCTAATATAAAAGTATATCCTCTAACCTCTATAAGTTTAGCCCCAGTTAAATTAGCTACTTTTAAGGCAAATTCTCTTCTATCTTCAGGCGTTTCAATTCCAATTTTTACTTTAACCACTTTATGTTCTTTTAATCGTCTTTTTATTTCATTTATTACATTCTCGCTTAGTCCATTTTTACCTATGCGAACGTCTGCAGTTCTAGCTTTTGCTTTCTTTATTAACTCTTTTATCTCTTGTGAGTACATATCTTCTTTGCCAATTACAAATTAGACATGTTCTAATTAAAATCTTTGATCTGATTCTTCTTCTTTCAGTTAATCCTACAATTAATGGCGTGTAGCATTTCCGGCAAAACATTCTCTTATACTTTAGTGGTATTTTCACTTTACCTTTTCTCGAATACATAATAGCTAATTTGACATATTCTCTCGCTAATTCTAGGTTTCCTTCCTTAGCTATATTAACACTCTGTATAATAAGCTCAATGATTCTCTTCCTTATTGCATTCTTTCTTCTCACAATAACTACTATAAACCCCCTCCATTAAAATAACCTAATGAATATAAACATAATACTCTTAGAGGCTGGGATAGAATTAGTACCAAAAGAGATAGTTAATCATCCCTCTGTTGTAAAAAATGCTAAGAGAAGAAAGAAAAAACCAGAAGATACGTTATTAGACATTTCTTTACATTACCATGCTATGAAGAAATTGGAAAACGTTCATAAAAGAGGAAGACCAGATATTATACATCAAGCTTTACTTATAATGTTAACGGATCCTATGATTAAGGGGGATTTTTACATTCATACAATTGAATCTAAGATAATTAGAATAAATCCTAAGATGAGACCTCCCAAGAATTATCTAAGGTTTGTAGGTTTAATGGAACAGCTATTGAAATACGGTAAGGTGCCTTTGGATAGTAATGAGACGTTAATGGAAGTAACTAACTTAACGTTGGAAGATTTAATGACTAAATATAATTTAGCCTTGTTGTCTGAGAAAGGAGAAAAAATAGCACCAGAAGAACTTTGCAGGTTAGGCGGCAACTGGATATTAGGAATAGGTGCGTTTCCCCATGGAGATTTTTCAGAAAAAATTCAAAAAATTTCTAAGAAAGTTTATTCTATAAGTAAATTTCCACTTGAGACCCAGCAAGTTATATGTAGAATATTTTCAGCTTGCAATCAGATATTAGGATGGCCTTGAAACCTTAGCTTTTATAATAACTATTCCTCCAGGTATTACATCAACGTCCTCAACGGTTAAATCATACGCTTCAGCTATTTTAGAGAAAATTTTTCCCGCGCATAAAGTTGAAACAGTACTAAATCCTATACCAGTTATTCTAAATTCTATTAAATCCCCGTGATTTTTAGCAACAACGTTCCTAATTGGTAATATTACCTTTATTGTATTATAAAAATTGAATAACTCATCTAACGTTGATGCCTTAGATCTTAAGAATGACCCTATTTGTTGTCCTACTTCTTCACATATTGTTTCATACTGCTTACTATCCTTTTCATAGGCTAATTTAGTTAGGTTTTCAAGGTACCATGTAGTTACTGGAATTATGTCTAAGGCCTTAGATATTAAATAATAGTCAACTAAACTTTCCAATGTAGTTGCATCTTCACCCTCTTTTAAAAGTTTTAATAATGCTTTTAGGGCTGTATTCGTTAAAGAGTAAATAGTATACCCTCTCTTTTTTGCCTCATTCTCCAATTGTTCTATGAGATCAGCCTCAGCGGCTATATTAACTCTTGGCATAATGTATCTATAAGAAATTTATAAAAATGACTATTTATATTTAGCCACATTAGGTTAGCAACTTTGTTTAAAAATTACCCATGTGGCGTAAAAGCTATTAAATCAAATATAATAAACAGTATCAATAGTACTATAAATCCCCCAAGGTACCAGTTATCATCTGTGAACAATGCTTTAATTAAATCGCCCCAAGTTTCAATTTTATTATTCTTTTCCTCAGTCATTTTTCTCACACTATATACATTTTTTCTTACTCATTTATAACTTTTGCTCTATCATATTTGTGAAAATTTATTTATAAAATATACTATAAATAAAATTTAAAATGATACATCTTATTTATACCATATAAATTTGTGAATGATATCTATATAATTAAATAAAATATTCTAGAACTAAACATAATGGTTATATAAAGTAAGCTTCTTAAATGAACGTAATAAACATTTGCGTTAATAATTTATAGCGGTAAGGATATGTAATTAATGTAGTATTTACTTTTATCTACCAGTTTTTGCGTGGTGATGAGACTTGATTTCGGTCAAAATTTTAAGAAGAGTGTCCAATATCTTTTTGATAACTGGTGTTTTCCTTATACCCTTTTTTATTCTAGAAATAATATATGGAATATTATATAATTCTTATGTTTTATTAGCTGACTCTTATCATACGATAATAGACTCTTTATTAGCTTTCCTCTTTTATATTACTTTAGTAAAAATAAACATAAAATCGAGGAGATTTCCTTGGGGTCTTTATAACTTAGAGAGTTTAGCTATACTTATAGCTTCAATATTTGTTGTTTATCTATCAGCTAATTTAGTTATGAATATGCTTTATTATAATAAGGAAGGCAGTATAATATCTAGCATACCTCCTTGGTTTTCCTTTATCATATTTGTAAGTAGTATTTACTCATTTGTTATCTATTTTATTGAAAGAAAATATAGGTATTTAGCAATAATAAATAATGACATGAAGCATTCACTATTAGATGGATTTACGGAAGCCATAGCGGGTATAAGTCTGATTGAAGAAAATAAATTCTTAGTAATATTTGTAACGCTTAGCATAATCACATTTACAATTACTGATCTAATTAAAGAGCTAAAAGATTCCATTTTATCTCTCTTAGGCGCCTCCTGTAACTGTCCCTTAAAATATCATATTATTAATGAATTGATTTCTAAGAAAATAAATGTGGTAAATCTTTATTTGAGGAGACTTGGATCATTTTACGCAGTCCATGTTTATATAGCATTACCGACTGATATAACCCTAGGCAAGGCATATAAAATAAAAAGAAGAGTTAAAAATTTAATAAGTAAATATGAAAACGTTGTACTAATAGATGTTAGGTTAATACCATTAACCGAAAAGAAGCAAAAGAAGATATTAAATCAAATCTATGTTCCTAACTCTAGGTAATATTCCTCTCTCTTCACATACTTTGTAAAAGAACTCTAAGCCCCTTTTAACTTGATCTATTGGTACATTATACTCCTCAATATCAGCCCAAATTGTTTTTCTTACAATCTCTTCATCAATATCGGCCTTTTGTGACTCTCTCATTATTTCAACATCTTTTGGTATTATCTCATCCAAATGTGTTTCTACGTATTTTTTACTTTTCTCATAGACTTCCTTAAACTTTAAAGCTAATTCTCTTCCCAATTCCTTAGAAAATACTACCATTCCCATCGGCATGGGTATTCCTTTCGATAAATTCTTCCACATATCCCACATGCTCCCAAGTTTAACCACATTAATACCTAGCTTCTTTAAAGCATACATCATTTTGATTTCATGGACTGCTACTAGTACATCTCCTTCTTTACCTAAAGCCTTAATTTCGTCTAAAACTCTTCTTACTATCACCAATTTTCCGTATCTCCCTATTAAAAGCTTGTAAAGTGTGAACGCGGTAGTATTTTGTCCATGTACTATTAGTCTGCTCTTAGTTATTTCGTCTTCTTTCATATCCCTAATACTTAAAATAGGCATTCCAGTTATTCCATCAGTTGCAGTAGCTACTGCATTACTTAATATGTAATAATCATCTTGAATATAAGGATACATGGCAACAGATGGAACTGATACGTCAACCTCCTTTTTAAGCACTGCCTCATTTATATCTTGAACAGTTGGTATTATTTCAAATTCTAAATTAAAACCTTCAGGTCTAATTTTCCCTTCCATTAAAGGTATAAACGGGTACAGATCCCCTGAATCAGCTAACGCTCCAACCTTAATTGTTACCATGGATAAACTTTTATTATAATGGGTTAAAAACGTGAATTAAAAATGATAATAGCTGTAGGATCTAAAAATCCCGTGAAAATTAATGCAGTAAGGGAAGCATTAGAAATTCTAAATCTAAAATATGATATTATCGCAGTTGAAGTCGACAGTGGTGTGGGTCCTCAGCCCTTTTGTGATGAGACTTATGTAGGAGCACGAAATAGGGCAATTAATGCAATGAGGAATACAAATGCAGATATAAGTATAGGGATCGAAGGAGGTATTTGTTACGTTTATAATAGATTTATCGCAAATGCAGTAGTATATGTAATAACTAAAGAAGGTATTGAAAACTTTGCCATATCTGCATCTTTTACTTTGCCTAAGTCAATAGTTTCACTAGTGCTTCAAGGAAAGGAGTTAGGAGAGGCGTCTGATATAGTATTTAACGTTAATAATAGTAAGATGAGGGAAGGTGCAATAGGGCTATTAACCAGAGTAATAGATAGAAAGAAATTATACGTTCAACCTATAATAATGGCACTTTATCCAGTTTATAACAAAGTAATTTAATAATGGCCTCCTTTTACTAATTTTTCGAACAAGATACCAATTTCAGATATCTTGACAGTGTCGTGTTCTGAAGGTCTAGGAATTGTAGCTAAAAATACTCCATATTCTTCATGATTTCCCTCTTCTTCAGATTTAGGTTCACCGTATGCTGAGAATATGATAAAATCATCAACTTTACTAACAATTTTTCTAACTGCATTATCTATAAGTGAGTAAATCTTACACTTATCTGATGAATTTTTATGTAGAAATCTATCAATTGCTGTTATTGAGGCTATTACTGGTTTTTTTTCTATAAATTCTAAAATGCTAGATAACACTTCATTTATTTCTTGTTCGACTGATATAGAATCATTATACGGTATTCTAACATTGCCATAGGTTGGATTCGTAATAGGTATGTTAATAGGTATTGCATTAGTTTCCCTAATTAGCCTTGGTTCTTGTTCTATGTTAGGTAAAAAATTATTAATTTCCCTCATTTCTTTCATTTCAAGTACTGATAACCATGAACTATAAGGAAATTGTGGTTTTTTATTTAAGACAACTCCTCTATACGTACTACTAAATAATGTAAATAACGTTCTTGGGTTGCATTTCATAAAACTTGAATAACTTAATCCATCAATTCCTAATAATAAAGGATACATTGTTAGTCACCTAATCCAATAACATCTTTAATCTGTATTCTATTTCCTCTCTAGGTACTGCACCTAAGATCTCATCAACTGGTTCCCCATTCTTAAAGAATATTAAAGTGGGTAAGCTCATTACACCATATCTCGCAGCTATATCTGGATTTTCATCTGAATTAATTTTCCCGAATCCAACTTGAGGATAATCTTTAGCCAACTCCTCTATTATTGGAGCTAAAATTAGGCATGGAGCGCACCATTCGGCCCAAAAATCTATTACTGCAACTTTGTTTTTCCTTATGAAATCGTCAAAATTTTTAGAATCCAAATGTTTTACTATTTCCTTTTCCTCCTCATCGCTAATACTCTCTGAAAGGATTTGCTTCATCTTTTTCGAGAGAATTTTTTGTAACTCTGGATCATTTAGTTCGTCAGTCATAAGATAATATACATAGTATTCATTTAAAAAGTTTTTATCTAATAAAGAAATTAGACATGACAAAACTTGTAATAGTTGGGAGTGGAATAACCGGTTTACTTACTGCCTTAACGTATAATGGAGAGTCTATAATTTTAGAAAAGGAGAAAGAAATAGCACGTAATTCAAAGGCTAGTCTATGGTCCATATTTCCACCTCTATGCGGAAATCATAAAAGCGACTGCGAAGAGGCAATTAAATTATATGAAGATATATGTTCCAAATACGGAATTTATTGCAAAAAAGTGAATATTCTAAGAATATCAAATAATAAACTTGGTGGGAAAATAATAGATAGAAAGGAAATAAGAAGTTTAGAACCTCAATTACAAATAGATGAAGCCGAATTTTTTGATAATGGATTTTTCGTAGAAGGAGACGAATTATTTAGCTCACTTAGTAGCGAGTTTAACATAGAATTAAACTCCGAAGTTATTGATATAAAAGTTGTAAATAACGAAGTTAAAGCTTTGATTACAAACAAAGGAGAGATAAAAGGAGATTTCTATGTATTAGCAACTGGTTATCTAACTTCAAAGTTAATCACGAGATTAGGTATAAATTTGGAAATAATACCTTATAAAGGGCATTTGCTAATCACAAGAAAGGTAGGCTTGAATAATATATTAATAGTAAATGATAGAATAGCTGTTGAAGGGAGAAGCTTGTATCTTAATGGGGATTCAAAGCCAAATAGTTCTACAAATATAGATTATGACGAAGTTTCCAAAACTATTAGTGAGATAAGTAAAATACTTAAAATTGATACTACAAATATTGAAATCAGAGTAGGGTTTAGAAGTGTTTCAAAAGATGGGGAGCCTATTGTTAAAAGAGTATATTCTAATATGATTTTAGTAACGGGATATAGATTTGGATTTGCCCTAGCTCCAATCTTAGCTAAAAAAGTGGTTGAGATGATAAAAAGTGGATATTAGGTTAGTTTATTCAAATTTAGATCCTGTAGGTTTAACCATTAGAAAATTAAGGTATAATTTTGAGGAAATTAGTGAGGATGTAATAGATTTTAAATATGAAAAAGGAGATGCTATAGTTATTTTTTCCAGACATCAGAGTAAAGCAGGAGTACCATCATTAACTGTTCATTATCCTGGAAATCCAGTAGACGAGGTTATTGGCGGGGAACCAAATAAGCTAGGTATTGCATATCCCAGATTACTTACTTCGATCTTAAGGGAAATTAAAAAACTTAATGTGGAAATAGAGAAAACAATGGAGGCTACTCACCATGGTCCTACATATCAGAATATTCCCGTAATATTTGTTGAGGTTGGCAGTAATCCTGAATATTGGAATAATGAGAAAATAGTAAAAATGGTGGTTGATGCTACACTTAAGGCTATTGAAAAAGTTGATGATATAGAGTGTAAAGGGTTTATATCAGGTTTTGGTGGTCCTCATTACTCGCGTCTTTTTACACAATTATCCGAGGAGTATTGCATAGGTCATGTCATATCAAAACATTATATTGATAAATTATCAAATGAAGTTATAATACAAGTTATAAATAAATCAATAAATAACATTGATAAAGTAATATTAGATAGCCTTAACTCTAGACAAAAACAGCGCCTTTTATATGTATTAAGAAATTTTGACATTAATATTGAGTTTAGATAACACTTGTGTTGTTATTACGGGGGAGCCTATACTTAGTATTTCACAAGAATTAGCATTATTACATTTTAGTATTGTGAAGCTAGCATTAGGTATCCTTATACCCCATCCGCTAATGTCGTCTAGCTTAAGGAAATATGCTACTATGGCTCTGATTGGATCTGAATGCGAAACTGCAACTATTACATTATTATTTTTATTTACTACTGACTCAACGAAATTCTTCATTCTCCTTGTCATATCTTCCCAACTTTCTAACCCTTTAACTTCAAGCTGTTTTTTTAACATTTTTAATTTCCAATGATCTGAAGGGTCAAATGTAGTATTATTTAACTCCCCCAAATATCTTTCCCTTAGCCTCTCGTCAACGATTGGAAAAATTCCTAAAGATTCCCCTATTATAAGGGCAGTTTGGTATGCTCTTAGAACGGGACTTGTATAAATTTTTTCCACTTTTATTTTTAAAAGTTCTTTTCCAGCTTCCTTAGCTTGTATTATTCCCTCTTCAGTTAAAGGGTAACTGTTAGTATCATGACTAAGTATTTTACTAACGTTAGATGTACTTTGTCCATGTCTAATGAAAATTACTACAGTCATCAATTACTCATAAACATTTTCTCGTTTATTAGTTTAAACTTAAATATCATCGTTATAATAGTGAAAATGTGGTTTCATTATTTAAGAGGAAAAAAGCTGATAGTAATGTGAGTAACAAGAATGTCAGAATATTATTTACTTCAGACCTTCACGCATCTTATATGGCATTTAAAAAGTTCATTAATGCTGCAAAACTGTATAAAGTTGACGCTTTAATAATCGGCGGGGACATAGCTGGTAAAACCTTGGTGCCTATAATAGACTTAGGAAACGGGAAGTATAACGTTGACGATAAGGTTGTCTCATTTAGCGAATTAAACACTATAATTGAAAGGTTCAAAAATGAGGGAACATATTACGTTATATTATCTAAAAACGAATTTGAAGAAGCTTCTAAGAATAAAAAAATGCAAGATGAATTATTTAAGGAAGCTATAATTAATACGGTACGTGAGTGGATTAAAATTTCTGAGGAAAGATTAAAGGATTATAGAATACCAATTTTTGTAAATCTAGGTAACGATGATCCCGAGTATTTATTTGATGTTCTAAAAGAAGGAGAACTATTTAAAGTTGGAGAAGGTGAGGTATTTGAGTTAAATGGGTATGAAATAGTTTCTTATGGTTACGTAAATCCAACACCTTGGAGGACTTTTAGAGAAAAAGAAGAGGAGGAGATATATTCTGATTTAAAGAATATAGTTAGCAAATTAACGAATTTCTCAATGGCCATTTATAATTTTCATGCACCTCCTTATAATACTAATTTAGACAATGCTCCATTATTAGATAAGAACCTTAAACCTGTAATTAGAGGTGGAGAATTTGTGTATGTACATGTAGGCTCTAAGTCTGTTAGAAGGATAATTGAAGAAACAAATCCGCTACTCGGCTTACATGGTCATATTCATGAATCCAGGGGATTTGATAGAATTAATAACACATTAGTAATTAATCCAGGTAGTGAGTACAGTAATGGTCTTCTTCATGCTGCTCTTGTGATATTAGAGGGTAATAGTATCAAAGCTCACCAATTCATTCTAGGATAATCTAAAGTAATTAATTCGTATCATAAATTTTGTAATTAGTGATATGAAAATTTTGTATCATTATAATACTATGCGAAAAGATTTTTAACTTAAATTAATATTAAGAATTCTACATGTATATTTTATGTAATTATTTAATAGTTACGATATAGTAACTAAGTATAATTTTCTTTAACTTAATTTTTATGGACGTAAAATAGCTATTATACTTATGCTGCTTATTACTCTAACAATTTTTCTTAATTATTTTAAGAATAAGCAAGTACTATAACATTTATTTACCCTATTTTCATTATATATCATATGCAATTAATCGTCAAAAATGTAATGTCTAAGCAAATTTATACAATTAAAGCCGAAGCTACAATTAAAGAAGCAGCGGAGGAGATGAGAAAACACAATATAGGCTCTTTATTAGTAACGGACGATAAAGATACTGTAGTTGGAATTATCTCAGAGAGGGATATTCTAAGGGCATATGCAGATAAGAGAATTTACAGTAAGGTATCGGAATATATGACAAAAGAAGTGAAAGGTGTTGTTGAAGATACTAGCGTTGTTGAAGCTTTAAGTATTATGTTAGAGAACGGATTTAGGCATTTACCAATCGTTAATGAAAATGGTAAGATTAGTGGTATAGTGTCAATTAGGGATCTAGTGAAAGCTATAATAGATCCTCATTATTCCCAGTTTAGAAAGGAGTGGCACGAGGTTAAAAATTCTGGCTATATATGTCCAGTTTGCGGCCTTGAGATAGATGAGTATGGGTATTGCGGATGTGGAACTGGCTCTGGTTAATGACCAATACTTTTTTTAAGGTACGCACTTTCTTCTACATATGATTATATTTTATGCAATAGGTGAAAGGGAAAGGGCAAAGGAATTGGTAAGAATAATTACAAAAACAAGATGGAAAACTATATCAAAACATGCAATAAAGATAGCAAGCTCTTCCATAGGACCTTCCGTAGTGATATTTAAGCCAACTATGGCTGGTTTAGCAGTAGCGTTATGGCTGAAGCAAAGAGCTGAAGAGCTAGGAATGACAGCTGCAGTCGGTTGGTTTGAGCCAATAAGTCAAATACCACCACAAGTCGAAGATGCAATTAGAACAGATCTAAATAAAATCTTGATGAAAAAATTGGAAGTACCATGGTCTCCAGCTTAACTTGAAACCTCTAGTTGTTTAGCTGGTATAGTTTTTATTTCAGTATTTTCATTACTTTTTGTTATAATTACATAGTCTGCAACTTCTGCTAAATATTCTAAAAGTCTATTAAATCTCTTTTGATCAAATGTCATTGCTGATTCATCTATTATGAAATACGGCGTCTTAAAGTAAGCTCTTAAAGCGCTTAATACTAGGATTAGTGCTAATGTAGTTCTTTCTGAAGAGGAGAGCTTCTTAATATCTATTAACACTCCTCTTCTTCTTGCAACTAGTCTGTAATTGCTGTCAATTTCTGCCTCCATATCAAATTCGAATCTCTTTAATAGCTGATTTGATATTCTCGTAAATTCGTCTCTAGCCCTAGTTAAACGTCTTATATACTCAACCTGTAATTCATCAACTTGTTTTTGTAATTGCTCTATATGCTCTTCTTTTTCCTTTAACTCTTCAAGAATTGAAGAGGGAACTCCTAGTAATTGAAGCTCATACTCGTATTCTTCTCTCTTTTTCCTTAGCTCTTCAATTCTCTTTATAAGATTTGCCGTGTCATCTGGAGTTATTATTGCTCCAGTTAACGACTCATTTCTACTAAATCTTTCTTCGGTTTCTCTTCTTTGTCTTTCTAAATCATCAATTTGGAACTTAACTGATCCAATTCTATTTATAAGTTCTTCTCTCTTATCCTTTAATTTCGCTATTTCATTTTCAATTGTTTCTAGTTCTTTTAGTCTAAGCTCTATCTCCTCTTTTCTCTTTTGTAAGCCTATTATCTCATTGCGTAGTGAATCTAAGAGTGAGGTCTTTTCTCTTAGTTCTCTAGTTATTATTTCCATTCTAACTTTCCATATACTTGGGTCTACCTTACTTCCACATACGTTACATGTATCTAAATGCTGCTTGTCAGACTCTTCTACTTCTTCTAGTACACGTTCTAAAACCTTAAGCTCTATTTCTAATTCTGTCCTATCATTTGTCCTTACTTTCAGCTTTTCATTAATCTCATTTAACTCTTTCTGTAGTTGTTCCTTTATTTCTGGAGATACTCTACTTTCCTTGCTTTGTATTTCTTCTTCAATTTTCTTTAATGCTAACTCTAAATTTGCCAATTCATCCTTCTTCACTTTTATCTTATTTAATATCTCATTTATCTTATTTTGTCTTGTAATTGTTATTGTATGAGTAGTCTTTGCTACTATATTTGAACTATCTTCCCTTTCTTTTTCCAATTTTTCTATCTCTTCATCAATAGCTCTTATTTTAGTTTGTATTTCTTTTATGTTATTATACTTTTTCTGTAATTCATCTCTGGCTATCATTTCGGCGTTTAATAATTTCGATAATTCATCTTTTTTAGCTCTTAATTCATTTATTTTAGATGTAGCCGATATAAACCATTCTATATTACCATCTCCTGATAATATTTGAGTAACTAATCTATTTTCTGGTGAGAAATACGTTAGAAGTAATGCTCTATCATCATCCATAATTAAATTTTTCTCTTCGTACAATCCATTTTTCACTCTCTTTATTCTCCTATAATATTCTTTATTGTCTAAATAAATTTCAATATATCCGCTATCTGCAAATACATTCAGCAAATCTTCTGCCTTGATACTGGAGGTTAGTAAAGACACTAATGCCCTCACTAATGATGTTTTACCATAGGCATTAGGAGCCTCATATGTGGTTACTCCTTTTTGTAAATCAAGGCTATATTCTTGGGTTATACCACCTATATTATATACTCTAACCTTCATCCAGTGGTATTAAATATAAAGTACTATAAAAATTCTCTCCTACCGATGACTTAGGCACGATAAACGTAAAGGTACTCATAGGAAACGTAATACTTTGTATTATTTTCGAAAAATTACAATTTATTGCAATAAAATTTTTAGGAGATGAGATCTACGTAAGAATAAGAGTATTTTCAATCTATGTTTAAATCGTTTCTCCGATATAATTATAATACAAGTAACTATTTCTAAGAAATAAAGAATAAAAGACTATTGAATGTTTAAGGTATATGTGAGTAGAAAAGTTATAATAGATTCAGATACTGCAAGTGATGATACTATAGCAATTTTGCTTGCATCAAGATATTTTGAGTTATTAGGTGTTACAATAGTTGCTGGAAACGTAAAATATGAAAATCAGGTTAAAAACGCTTTATTTACGTTAGAATATATAGGCAGAGATGACGTACCCGTATATTTAGGAGCGCAAAGACCTATTTTAGGAAAATGGCGGACTGTAGAGGAGGTTCATGGTGAAAACGGTATGGGTAACTGGGAATACCCATTACCTCATAAAAAGCCTGAAAATGAACACGCTGTTGACGCTATAATTAGATTATCAAAAGAGTACGAAGGTGAATTAGAAATATTGGCAGTATCTCCTTTAACTAATATTGCATTATCATATCTAAAAGATCCTAATATAACTAAACGTGTAAAAAAGATATGGATAATGGGCGGTGCATTTTCAAAGGGCAATACTACCCCTATAGCAGAGTTTAACTTCTGGGTTGATCCAGAGGCAGCAAAAATTGTTCTTAATGCAGGTTTCGATATAACAATAGTCCCTTGGGAGACTGCTGAAAAATATGGGGTATTGAATGATAAAGATTGGGAATATATTTCAAAGATAAATACTAAACTTTCAGTCTTTTTCATAAATGTTAATAAAATATTATATGAGTATTCTAAGAAACAAGGAGCTGCTGGTAGCATTCACCCAGATTCCTTAACAGTTAGTATAGCTTATGATAATTCAATTATGCTAAATTCCATACGTAAATTTGTTGATGTTGAACTCTGTTCAGATGCTAGAGGGGCTATGTTAATTGATTGGTATAATTTGTATAAAAATAAACCTAATGCAGAAATAGTTATCGAAGCCGATAGTAATAAATTTAAAAATATTTTATTTAATTCCCTTCTCTAATTTAGAACAGTCCGCATACACAACTACATTTACATTTTTCACGTCTAGGCCACTCTTATTTAAATTCTCTATTAGATTATCAATATTTATGTCAAGATCTATAATATTATTGGAATCAGTACAAAATACATTAACATGAGGCTTTCTGTTAATTTCAAACCACGTTATACCATTTGCCTCAAAGGAATTTAATATCCCTGCGTTTTTAAGGGTCTCCAGTGTGTTATAAACCGTAGATAAGCTAATACTAGGTTCCGTTTTCTTAAGTTCTTCATATATCTGTTCTCCACTATAATGTCCTCCTTTCATAATCAGCTTTAGTATAGCAATACGTTGAGGTGTAACCTTTAAATTTCTTTGTCTGAGGAGGTTTGCGAGATCAGCTTCCATACTGTACTCATTTCTATTCTGGAGTAATTTAAAACTTCTCCTAAATGCCATAGTAAACTTTTCTATTTATTAACTTTAACATTAGATTATATTATAACTATAAAATGGATAATATTGGCACATCAGTATAATGGCTAAATCTTTTCAGTAGTTTATATTCAATATTTTGGAAATTATTTAAAAATTAATATTTTTAACTAAACTTTTCCAATAATTTTTAAGAGAAGATATTATGTTATTTTAGGTTATTTTACATTTTCCCTTATCTTCACTGTTGTGCATTAGTTACATAAAAATTTACATATATTATTTATGTATTCAATTTAATGGTTCCAAATGCATATTTTTGCATTAACATAATTTAAACATTTTGTATATTACAAAATAATTAAAATACATACATTAAAATGATGTAGTATACATTTTTATCTCTAATAAATATTCTCTTACTTTATCTGTTGTTAATGCTCTTACTATATCGGTTGTTGTTATTATCCCTATTGGACTCCCACTTTGGTCAACTACTGGAATTCCTTTAATTTTTCTATTTGCCATTAATCTTGCCGCTATCGATAAATCCTCATCTTCTCTAATCACGAGAACATTAGGGTTCATTACGTCTTCTACTTTAACGTTGCTCTCTCCTCTTAAAAATGGTGCAATATACAACATGTCAGTTGTTGTAATTATTCCAGCAATTTTCTCTTCTTTATTTATAACTATTAATCTTCCGAGGTCTCTTTCTACCATTATTTTTAACGCTTCAGATACGGTACTATCGCTCTTAATTATTACGGGATTCTTACTCATATAGTCTCCTACCTTGTGAAGACCTCTTATCTGATTTGCGTAAAAGTTTGCTAAATCACTCTTAATGATCATTCCTATAACTTTATTATCTTCAGATACTACTACTAACATCGGTATCTTTTTCTCAATTAAAATTTGGGCCGCTTCTAGATAATCAACGCTTTCTTTTACACTTATGAAATATTTGTTCATAATCTCAGAAACTTTAACAGAATCGAAAGATCTATTACCGATTTTGCTAGATATGAATTTTAAAACGTCCTTTTGGGTAAGTATGCCTAATGGTATTTCCTTTTCATCAGCTACTATAACCTTAGGGACAGCCTCCATTATCATGACTTTTAAAGCGTGTAAAAGGCTATCATGAGGTCTAATTATTACAGGTTCTCTTATTATTCCCATTCTAACTCAAGAGATAACTTTATTTAATGTAGATTAAAAAATCTTCGTAGTCAGCTAACTCACCTTTCATAAGTTTATAAAGTTAAGTGAGTATTATATAATGATGCAAAACTTTAGAGAGCTTACAATTGACATAGCTCTGTCACATAAGATAAGAAACTACGATGAAATACTTTATGAGGGAACCAGAAAAAGGAACTCATGTGTATTCTTTTCTCCTGGATATTGTAAAAAGTTTTCACCTAGAAGTAAAATATTGGCTAGTTGGATTTCTAACGGTAAAATAATACCTCATCCAGTGTTTTGTTATTTGTGTCCTTATTACTCGTTAAGAGATGACGAAAAAACAGTTACCGTAGATCTCTTTGACATTTACATGATGTACAGAAATCTTAAAGCACAAATTGAGAGAGAGCTTCAATTTATAGAGAATAAATTAGCGGAATTCTCGTATTCAACTTCGTTAGCTTTAAGAAGAAGAAGAGAAGATTTATTGTCTTTTCTTGATGATATTACAATGAAATCTAAAATATTATTAGAAATAATAAAAATGAGTGAAAAGGATGGATATTAGTGCATTATTCTCTAACCCAAGAAATTATAAAAGATGGTACGAACTTCATAATAAAATATACGAAAGTGAGAAGAATGTCGTTAGAAGTTTTGACCTTAAAGATTGTTTAGACGTAGGTTCTGGACCGGGTATATTTCATGAGGTAATGAATGGGTATAAGGTATCCATAGACATCTCATTGCTCATGTTAAAGGAGTCTGAAAGTGACGATAAAGTACTTGCAGATGCTCTTTATATGCCATTTAGAAATAGGGCATTCAAGTGTGTCTTTAGCTCTGTTACAGTATGTTTCGTAAGCGATGTTAGGAATTTTATAAAAGAAATAGAAAGAGTAACTAAAGAGAGGGCTATAATATGTTTTATACCGAGAGATAGCCCATGGGGTGAATATTATGAGAATTTAGGAAGGCAAGGCCATAAAATGTATTCCAATGCTAAATTTATTTCGAGAAGGGAACTTTACGAAATAATAAATGCGCATATGAGGATTAAAAGTGTCAAATCTACCTTAACATATTTACCTTCAGATTTAGAGAAAGTAGAGTCTGTAAATGATAATGACAAAGGCTCCTTTGTCTGTATAGAAGCGATACCCGGTAGAGCGGAGCCCTTTTCATCGAGCCCTAATGGGCACTCTAGGGCTGATCCTACCGGACTTCTGTAAAATATATTTAGACTAATCCCCTTAATAACTTTTTCTAGTTTATAGTTGGCGTTTTCTTCAACTGACTCCTTATATGAAACAATATTAGTCAGATCTGTATTACACAGATCTGACTGGGGTGTAGGCCGTTGACTCCTCTGGGCTCAAAACTCGGTTGTTAGCTTGGCCGCCTCCAATTCGAACCGGAAGTTGGGCTTGAGCTTGAATAAGGGTAAATTTGGAGGCCCCCAGTTGCTGGAATAGACGTATCAAAAGATAAATTAACTGTACTATAATAAGCAGTTTAACGCTAGTGAGTAAAGCAGGTTTCATCACTTGCGTAAGTAGTGTGGACTACGCTCGATTTTTGATAGAAACGTTTTTATACCGGAAGCTAAGCTAAAGAGAGCTGATTGAAGAAGCTAGTTTTAAAATAACCATAAGAAACGCAAAGGCGCTATAATTACTAGCATAATGAGTGAACTAGTATAGAGGTTTATTGAAAGCTTTTATTATTAGATGAGAAAATGCAAATAACATGACTGTATTAGCATTCGATATATTTGGAACTATTTTAGATACGTCTGAAATAATCCAAGAATTTAGAACTAAGCAATTAGAATACACTTGGCTATTAACATTAATGGGCAAATATATGGATTTTGAAGAGATAACCAAGAGGGCTTTAATGCACGTTTTAAAATCTCATCATGAAGAACATAGATTTGAAGAAGAATTAAGAAAATGGAGAAATCTGAAAGCTTATAATGATGCTATTTATTTAAAGGATATTTCTAAACTTGTTGACATTTACGCTCTAAGTAATGGGTCAGTTAATGAGGTAAGAGAACATCTAAATAGAAATGGTCTCTTATCGTATTTTAAAGGTATATTCAGTGCCGAGAACGTTAAAGAGTATAAACCTTCACCTAAAGTATATAAATACTTCATGAGTTCAATAAGAGATGAAGATGCTTATTTAGTATCCTCAAATCCATTTGACGTTATAGGAGCTAAAAACGCTGGAATGAAAGCAATATATGTAAATAGAAGAAATTTAATTGTCGATCCATTAGATTACGAGCCAGACGTTACTGTAAGAGATTTTGAAGAACTATATAAATGGATCAGTAATAAGAAAGGCTAAAGACAAATGACGAATTTTGCTATCAACATTTTTTGATGATGTTGTCAGTCATAAGAGTATACTTAAAAAAGATATCTTTATATTAACGAATTAACTACGGTATAATGATTCTAGGTTATTAGACCAACTTTTATGTTTTTAATTAACGTATATTTTTAAGCATTAGTGAATTTTTCGAAATAATGAGGTTATGGTCGATACATCCATCTTATTTAGACATTAAAGGTTTTTTAGGCTTATGGAGAGAGGCGTTGCTTGCACAAAAAGTTCTTTTAGGAGAAACGAAGGGTTATAAAAATCATCCCCAGTTACTAAGATTCAAAAGAAGTAAAGATCCCATTCTCTATATCGGCACATATTTATATTACGTTTATCTTGAGGGAAGAAGAAGAGGATATAATTTAGATAAATCTAAGATCATAAAATATGACATTAGCCTAAAGATGCCAGTAAATAGAGGGCAAGTCGAATATGAATTCCAACATTTGCTCAAAAAACTTGAGAAGAGAGATATAAGGAAATATAAGGAACTTAAAGATTTAAAGAGTATAGAGGTTCATCCTCTTTTTTACATAGTTGAAGGTGGAATCGAAGATTGGGAAAAGTTAAAAATAATTTAACATAATTTCACATTACACTAGGCCTTTTAACTTTATGCACATCTATTCTCTTACGTTTTATCTTTAAGAAAGGAAACATTATTATAAATATAATAATACAATTATTTATACACTACTGTGTTTTATAAATGATATTCTCAATCAATATTATCTAAATAATTTTAATAAATCTAATTATAAAAACACACTTCATGCTAAACGCATAATTCTCTTTTATTTAAATTAGCTTTAGCCTTCTCTTCCGAGGCCAAATTACTATTGCTTGACGAGCCTACATCTAATTTAGATATAGAAAATTCTAAAATAGTCAAGGATATAATAAGAGAGTACAACGGTACAGTAATTTTCGCTTCTCATGATCTTCTGCTCAAAGAATCATGTGACAAAACAATATATTTAAGAACAGGGAAAATAGAGAAAATTGAGACTAAATAACGTGCAAGATATTTTCAAATTATGCTAACTACCTTATATTATAGCTTAACATTAAAATAATTGCTGATCTTTTTAAATTTATAAAAAATTTAAAAAATTAATATATAAGTATTGTTATAAAATATATGATAGTACCAATTTAAATATTCTATATGAAATCAATAATTCCATTTATTTCAAATTTAGTTAAATTCTTCAAATCTCTCCCATTAAGTATATGAATTTGTTATACCAAATTATCGAGAGTACTATACATACTCGTGCTCTTCTATGATAAAACTTATGTATTTTTATAGCTTTTTAGGTAAAAGTAAATTGTGATTTAGTTTGAATGAAGATGAGTTCAGACAGAGATTGAGGGAATGGATAGAGAAGAATTCTAAAGATGTGCCTAAAGGGAAGATATTATTTGAGACTGTGGAATTTGACAATTATAATTTATTAAGAGAATGGCAGAGAAAACTCTATAATGCTGGTTATTTAGGGATTACGTGGCCTAAAGAATATGGCGGACAAGGATTAGACCCCATTTATGAGGTTATAGCTTATGAGGAATTCATAAGAGCAGGTTTACCTTATGGAAGGAGTTTGGGCTCAATTGGATTAATGGTTGCTGCTCCTGCAATACTTAAACATGGAAATGAAGATCAGAAGAGAAAATATTTGCCTAGAATATTAAAAGCGGAGGACATTTGGTGTCAAGGTTTTTCCGAACCTCAGGCGGGTTCAGACTTAGCCTCAATAAAGACGAGGGCTGAGGAGAAAGGGGAATATTTTGTCGTTAACGGGCAGAAGATCTGGAGCAGTTATGCTCATTTAGCAAATTATATGATACTTTTAGCTAGGACCGGTGAAGATAGGTATAATGGTCTTACCATGTTAATAGTAGATATGAAGCAGGAAGGAATTAAGGTTTCACCCATACACCAAATGACTGGTAAGAGCGATTTTAATACTGTATACTTTAATAATGTCAAGGTACCTAAAGAGAACGTAATAGGCAAAATAGGAGATGGATGGAAAGTAGCGATGACCGTCCTAAATCATGAAAGATTTACATTAGGGATCACGATGTTATTTACATCGAAGATAGCGTTAGAGAGATTGAAGGACATTAGCGGACTGGAAGAACTAAGGGATGATTTAGAGGGATTAGAGACTTTTTATAGGAGACTATTAGTAAAGCTTAGAAAAGGTGAGGACGTAGATGTTGAGGGAGCTATCTTGAAATTGGTCTCATCTGAATTACTTCAAAAGATATACGAGATTGCAGTCTCTAATTACGATTTAGAGACGATAATGAAGGAAAAGTGGTATCTCGGGATGTTAGCATCAAGAGGTAGAACCATAGCTGGGGGGACTTCAGAAATATTAAGGAATTTAATAGGAGAGAGAGTCCTTAAATTACCTAAATAATTAATTTTTAATATACAATAATTATCTTATACACATGTATTTCGAAGACTTTCAAATAGGCCAAAAGTGGGAGAGTAAAGGTAGAACTGTAACTGAAGCAGATGTAGTAATTTTCACTGGAATAACAGGGGCTTTAAACCCGCTATTTCTAGATGAGGAATATGGAAAAAAGACTAGATTTAAAAGTAGGATAGTACCTGGACTGCTGACTGCCTCGATCGCAGTAGGTTTAACTTATCAATTACCAGTAGATCCTTTTGGTGAGGGTTTCGTTGCATTAACTAAATTGGAAATGGAGGCAAAGAGACCCGTTAAAATAGGCGATACCATTAAGGCAATAGTAGAGGTTACGGATAAAAAGGAGAGGGAAAAGGATGGTAGAGTTTACTTAAGTATAAGAACTGTAAACCAATTAGGAGAAGAGGTAATGAGTATAAAAATGGAGATAGTTTGTAGTAAAAAAGCATGAAAATTAATGAAAAATCTTCTCCAAAGCTATAACTCTTTTTAAATGTAAATGAAGATCTAAATCCGCTGTAAATCCTATCCCTCCATGAATCTGTATGGAATTTAAAATGGACTTTAGTGCCTTTCTATAAGCGTGTTTAAAGATACTTTGCGCATCTTTAGGATTGCTTAAATATCTTGATCTAACTAACTCTAAGCTTATTACATCATCTACTATTCTGTGTTTTATAGCTTGATAAGAACCTATAGGCTTGCCGAATGTCGTTCTAGTCTTAGCATATTCTATTGCCTCCTTCATGCAAGCGACCCCGTGGCCTATTATTTGTGCTGAAGCCATGAGCATGGCTTTATTAAAATCTAAGTCAGATGCTTTCCAATTCCCATTTATTATTTTAAACATTTTAATTGATGGATCTGGTGAGTCGACTTCTATTAATTCCACTTCATCCTTATATGCAATTCCCTTAGGACTGAGTATTATTTCAGCCTTATCAGCCTCTGGGACATAGTTAGCCCCTAGGGTAGCTGGCGATTCAACACCTAACATGGCAGTTGTAGCTATTATTCCAGGGAGGAGGTTTTCCCCTAATAGCTCATTTATTATTAGAGCGTTAGTTAAGCTGGTCTCCTTAATAAACTGAAACACTCCTAATTCTTTAAATTTATTAAAAAGATCTAATACTTTTTCCCTACTTACTTCATGTTTTTTAGCACCAAATGATGACCATTCTCTGATTAATAGTTCATTTAATGAATTCTTTATTAGTTCAAGATCTTCGTTAGATTCTACGTCTAAAAGCAAAAGCCCACCATGCATGTATTTAAAATTAAAGTATAAATTTTTCCTCCAAATAACAGTGTAAAAATCTGGAATAAGTATTTATTATGAAAATACCTAAATCCTACAATAGAAAAACTATATAAGCAGTATACTTTTACTACTTGTATCAAATGGAAAGCAATAGGTTAAAGGTTAAATATTACCCAGATAGAGGACAGTTCGAATTACTTGAAACATTTTCACAAGAGAGTATGCTGTGGAATTCAGATATTCACCCAATACCCGTTAAGAATAGAAACTGGGAGCATTAACGTATTTTCTAATTTGGGTTTCAATAGTATTTATAATACCAAGTTGGACTTTAGCCAGTGTGGGATTAGTATTCGGACTTAATATCTTACAGTCAATTATTATCGTATTTCTGGGAAATTTGATAGTTCTCATCCCAATGTTAATACAATCCCATGGCGGAGCTAGATATGGGTTAGCAGAACCACAATTAACTAGATCAAGATGGGGAATATATGGGGCTTTATTTCCGAGTTGGATAAGGGCAGTAATAGGAGCTGGGTGGTGGGGAATAGAGAGTTATATAATAACTGAAGCTATAACTGCTATGTATACTATTTTTACTGGAAAAATAGAATAGATATAATAAGTTACGCAGTAACTCATTTCACTGACTATCCATTTATACTTAGTCGTACTTTTCCGCAAATTTTTTGGGGAACTTTTGTCTCTATTATAATTTTACAGATTATAATCTTCTATTTCTCTCCTATAAAAAAGTCACAGCCTTTATTGAAATGGCTAGCTAGAATAGGAGGGCCAATAATACTATTAGGATATCTCACTACATGGATATATTTTATGACTGAAGTAGGCTGGAACGTTAATATTTTCACAATATCTGCTAATTCCTCTGCATCTTTACTTTCCATTTTAAGATTTCTGAACGCAAATATAGCTTTTTGGGCTACTATGGCTTTATCGATGCCTGATTATACGAGGTTTGCTAAATCACAGTTTTCTCAGGCTGTGGGACAAATACCTATGCCCTTGCTAATGCTGTTCGTGGCAATAATGGCTACTATGACTACTGCTGCTTCCTATAAACTTTACGGAATTGCATTGTGGGACCCTATAGTTTTGGTTACATTACATATGGTTGTACCTCTGAACGTTTTCGTACTTTTTACTTTCGTACTAGCAACGTTTCTCGTAAATGTATTCGCTAATGCAGTGGGTCCTGCATATGATTTTTCTAATACTTTACCTAGATATCTAACATGGTTTAAAGGATCTTTAATATTAGTAGTTATTGGAGTAGTTTTAGGTGCGTGGAGTTATTACGGTAACGCTTATTCTTATATACAGAATTGGCTCTTAACTTACGGTGGTCTTCTCGGAAGCGTTGAGGGGATAATTATATTTGATTACGCTGTAATTAGGAGATTTAAAATAGATCTAGTTGATATATTTATAAGTAATGGAAAGTTTAGATATTGGCACGGAATAAATCCAGCTGCTATCATAACATTTATAATAGTTACTGCGATAATTTACCTGCCTTATCCTGTGAAAGTGTAATGTTAGATAATGCTTGGGTCATATCATTCATACTATCTGGGTTAATTTACTTACCATTAATAATATTTTGGGTTATTCCGAAATATCAGAAAGAATTGAAAGGATCTTTACGAAAGGGATATTATCCTCAAGATATGGAACAGTTTTTTAACAAATAGTTTAATTAGATAAGGTTTTTGAACCTAAATAGTAAAGGTTGTGAAAATAAATTGTTTTTCAGCACAGCGATTTTCTTCACCAATAAGCTGAAACACGGTTCATCATCCCCTCACGCTATAGTTAACTTCACATCCTTAACTAACACATAGGGATATACACCCTGCATTGGCGCGTCCCACCATCTTACTGAATACCTCTCTTTTGATATCTCTACTATATTCATTAATATTCTTTTTAAATTATCAGCTATTCTCACCCTCCCAGCAATTCCCACAGGCTTTCCGTCTTTATAAACTACGGTTGCATCTCTGGCAACAGTTGAGAAATCTCCCTCAGCATAGTTTTGGAACCTAGTATACCAAACGTTATTGATAAAGATTACGTTACCTGAAAGCAAAGACTCATAACTAATATCTCCTTCTTTAACTTCTAGATTCCACGCGGTAGGATAAATCCAACCAGCATTAGCTGTGGTCTTACTCTTAAATATAGGTGACAATTCATTATTTAGCAACGGTGTTGTGAACATTCCTTCTTCTATTATAGCCTTATTATACGTGAAAGTACCTTCATCATCAAATCCCCATGAGTTGGGTCTGTCCTCCCTAGGAGTATCCAATAATGTAAATTTATCTGAGCCAACTTTTTCACCAAGTTTTAACATTGACATCCCAGAGATTATTGCAAATCCAGAAGCCATACGTGCTAAACTTTCCATTAAATTACCCATAACTAATGGAGATAACACTACATCATATTTGCCCTCAGAAATCTCGTAGCTTCCAGTAATTGATGCTAATTCATTTGCCTTCTTTATTGCATCTTTAATTAAAGAAGCTGAGAATTGAGTTGACGAGAAAGCCCATTGGCCACTATACTCTTTATTTTTAGCTCTAAAGTATCCACTAATACTTTGATTATTCTCTAAACCGTTAAAGCCTTTAGATGTCACCAGTGCCCTCTCTACATCATCTATTGATATTACACCGTGTAAGGGGTATTCTGATTCTATTAAATTGAGAAGAGGAGATAAATCCTCAAATAAATTAGAAATATTGCCTCGTCTAATTAATTTGTATTTCCTCTCATTTTGAGACATTATTGGATAGTAGTCAACCGGGACAAACTGAGGTTTCTCCTCTAGATTAAATAATCTTCCCATAAATCCTAAATTATCCTTTTTAATAGCCAAGAAATAATATTCATTGTTTAGTCTTTGTATCGTTGCTATTTTAGAATCTACTATCTTTATGATAATTCTTCTTATTTTATATCTAAGAAGACCAGTCTCTTCTCCCTTTAATTGCTCAACATACTTTACCATCTCATCATTCATTACCCATCACCTTAATCTTAACATTTCTTAACCTCATATTAGGCCCACCTAGCCAAACCGGTATAGCTTGATCTGGATCTCCTTTACCGCATAAGGCAGGATAAAATACTAAAGTATTGTCTACCGCATCAATTGCCTTTAATAAATCCGGCGTTTTACCTTGAAGTACTGGAAATAAAACTGGCTCTCCTATTTCACCGTTTTTGATTTCGTACGCTTCTAATCCTACGTATCTTTGACCTAACCTTAAATCGTCAATATTCCACTCCATATAAGTCTTAATGTAAACTCCTTCCTTAATATCCTCTAATAATTCCTCAAAACTCATATTTCCAGGTTTAAAGAAAGTATTAGACATTCTTACTAGAGGCTCCTTATCGAAGCTAGAGGCTCTAGCAGAACCGTTACTTTTTACGTTAAATTTGCCTGCTGAGAATCTATCGTGTAAATATTCATTAACATATCCTTCTTTAATTAAGTACTTAGGTCTAGCCTGTATTCCTTCGTCATCTATAGTAAAATATCCGCCACTACCAGGAATAGTAGGATCATCAATCACATTAACTACGTCACTGCCTATCTTACTGTTATTCATATATGCTAAATAACTTAATCCAGCTTGAGCGAATTCCCTTCCTAATATTCTATCTGCCTCAAACGGATGCCCAACAGATTCATGAGCCATTATACCAGCTAGCATATTACTTAAAACTACATTAGTGGTTCTTTCACCAAATGATTTACCCTTAGCCAAAACATCCGTAACTGCCTTAGCTTTATCTAGTAAAAACTCATTAAGATTCATCCTATCTAACACTTCAAGACCTCCGCTTCCACCCAGCTCATATGAGGCAGTTGCAGTTCTATTGTTCTCTTTTATAACCAAGTTTATGCCAACATAGAGCCTAGATACTCTTCCGATAATATTAGCGCCATTGACTATTATCTCTTTTTCCTCCACACTTTCGCTATAATATAACGAGACATTAATTACAGAAGGGATTTCCTTGACAGTATTATATAAGCTTTTAAAATAGTTTATTTTCTCATCAATGCTCATTAAATCAAAGGGTTTTGTTTCCTTAACTTCATATTTACCGTCTTTAGGCTCAGTATTATCAAAATTTCCTTCCCATCCAGTTACGTTATATTCTTTATTACTCTTTAAATCCTCAAGATTATTAGAGGAAGTAAAATATAGTAAACCGTTTTTATAATATCTTGCCGCATATCCTACATCCTTAAATTTAAATGATCCCATTAATTTGCCGTTAAGAAAATACATTTCATAAGATGATAACGCTTGCTTTCTCACCTCCACATAGGGGTATTTTAAGGATTCATAAACTTTCTGAAGATCTTCCATACAAACATGTTCGCCTCAATATATAAAAAGATTATCAAATTGATTGAGATATAATAGTAGGTAGCAAGAAAATATTATAATAATAATTTATTATTTTATTATCAAGATACTAAGTTATAACCATATTTACTTTTGTAAGTTCCTATAATTTTTTATAATTGAACATAATGATAGATGGGATTATCACTAAAAGTGAGAGTAAGAATGTAGCTTCAGGAGATATATTTACCCAAATATAAAGAGCAATTATTGGAGAGGATATTGACAACAATGTGGATACAGAATCAATTAACGACATGGATAAATTAGCTGTTTTCGTCTTAGAGATTATGCTGACCTCTGGTACATTATCCATTGCTATAAATAATGTTCCAACCCAGTTTATCAATATAAAGATCACGGGAGATTTTATAAAGTAAAGTAAGGCATACGTTACAGCGGCTAGAATTCTTGTCATTGCTAACGTTGCCACGTCACCCAATCTGTCTGAAATGAACTTTGATAGAGATGAGGCTAAACTTATGGCTATAGTCTCGGTACTAAGCATTATTCCCAACTCCAGTAGACTTCCCTTTATTATCTCTGTAAAATAGAGCGG